>OJHY01000462.1_pt1 | contig 10427 bp, 9 predicted proteins | sample 1595301 | NCBI WGS metagenome assembly OJHY01 (sample SAMN05416880, study PRJEB24817) | seawater metagenome | isolation source: Sea water | place: Canada:Atlantic | collected 2013-11 | reverse complement strand
TCTACACGTAAGGAGTCGTCGGCAGCGTCAGATGTGTATAAGAGACAGGCTTATAGAATCTTCGTGGTTCAATGCGCATTGAAACCTATATTAAAGCTAAAACTAAAATTAAAGAGGAATATTGGGGCTCAGTAATTTCTGATATTTCTGTTTCTGGCTGTAAACTCATGATCACAAATGGTGAAAAGCTAACATTAACTGAGGATAAGCCGATAGAAATCATTATTGAAGATTTCCAAGGTTTAAAGAACCTCAAGTTAGCGGCTGAAATTTGTAATAGTAGAATACAAACCGCTGGTGTATTGCTCGGGGTTAAGTTTAACGATTCAAGTAAAAGCGAAGTGACTAAATTATTACATGAAGCGGTAATTTCATCGAGCTAATTGGCTTTTACTGCTAAAACTTTAGCATCGATTACACCATCAGAAACTTCCACTTTAATACTGGTTTCAATTTCTAAATCTTTAATACTTTTAACCATTTTCCCTTGCTCAGTTCGAGTTATACTATAGCCACGAGCAATAGTCGCTAATGGGCTAACAATATGAAGCTGTTCGCATTGATGAGAAAAAACTTCACGTTTAGCCATTAATAGCCGTTGTTGGGCTCTGATCAATTGTGTATTTAATTGCGCTGCATACTGAAGTTTTTGTTTTACTTTATTAGCCGGGCTAGCATTAATAAGACGCTGCTCAAGGTATGTTGGCTGATGTTTAACTTGATTTAACTTCCTCGAAATAAGCCCTTGTAAACGAAGCGTGAGATCGTCTGATTTTTGTTGTTTATTTCGTAACTGTTGTTCAGGATGAACTTGGCTCAACCTATGATTTAAACTCCCCAACAAATGGCTTGAGCGTTTTAGTTGTTGGCCAATAGCTATGTGCGCGCGCTTAGAAAGAGAAAGAAGGTTTTTGATACGCTCTTCTGTATCAGCAGAAACAAGCTCTGCAGCAGCAGACGGCGTAGGGGCCCTTAAGTCTGCTACATAATCAGATAACGTTGTATCTATCTCATGACCTACTCCGCTAATTATTGGTAATGCCGATTGGAAGATTGCTCGTGCTACAATTTCCTCATTAAAAGCCCACAAATCTTCCAAAGAACCTCCACCTCGAGCTATTAATAATGCATCTACTTCATTGCGTTGGTTTGCTAACGTTATTGCATGGGTAATATCATATTTAGCTTGTTCACCTTGAACTAACACCGGATAAACAATAACTTTTAAGAGCGGGTTTCTTCGCTTTAATACGTTCATAATATCTTTTACTGCCGCACCCGTCGGCGAAGTAATGATGCCGACTGTTTCAATTAATTTAGGTATAGCTTGCTTATGATAAAGCTCAAATAAACCTTCTTTATGCAACTGGTCTTTTAATAATTGATACTGTTGTCGTAGTAAGCCTTCTCCGGCAGACTCCATTTGCTCAATAATCAGTTGAAAATCGCCACGCGGCTCATACAAGGATACTTTAGCTCGCACTAGAACTTGTTGGCCATTTTGTGGCTGAATGCTAACCCTACGATTATTACCTTTAAACATAGCGCAGCGAACTTGCGATTTTTGATCTTTTAAAGATAAATACCAATGTCCAGAGCTTGCGGCAATAAAATTAGATATTTCGCCACATAACCAAACAGTATTTAACTCACTCTCTAGAATAAAACGTACTTTTTTGGTGAGTTCACTAACTTGTAGAATATGCTGTTGAGCCATAAATATTTTACTTTCTATATGATTAAGAGGTAACAAAATGTTATTGCCGACCATTATATATTTGTTTAACCCATAATCGGCAGTTTATTTTCGTTTTATCGCAATTATAAGTTTACCTTAGTCGTGAAAGCGGTTAAAATTCTGCCGCAATATTTCCTCCCTAACCACTCATTTTAGAGAGATGTTGCGATGCTAAGAATTGCCCAAGAAGCGTTAACGTTTGACGATGTTTTACTGGTACCTGCTCATTCTAAGGTACTGCCCCATACTGCCGATTTAAAAACTAAATTAACTCGAAAGATCAACTTAAATGTTCCAATGATCTCTGCGTCGATGGACACAGTGACCGAAGCACGTTTAGCTATTACCTTAGCTCAAGAAGGTGGTGTAGGTTTTATTCACAAAAATATGACCATTGCTGAACAAGCTAAAAATGTTTCTAAAGTTAAGAAATATGAAAGCGGCATTGTTTCAGATCCTGTTACGGTTAACCCAACAGCAACAATTGAAGGCACCATGCGCCTAGCTGATGAACTTGGTTTTTCAGGCTTCCCGGTTGTTGACGAAAAAAATAAGCTTGTTGGCATAATTACAGGGCGCGATTTACGCTTTGAAACTGATTTAACTAAGCCAGTATCGGCATTGATGACCAAGAAAGACAAACTTGTCACAGTACAAGAAGGTGCATCACGAGAAGAAATACTTTGTTTAATGCACGAACATCGCATTGAAAAAATACTAATGGTAGACGACGCTTTTACGCTTAAAGGTATGATCACCGTTAAAGATTATCAAAAAGCTGAAAGTAAACCTAATGCTTGTAAAGATGAGTTAGGTCGCTTACGCGTTGGTGCTGCTGTTGGTGTTGGCGCTGGCACAGATGAACGTATTGATGCACTTGTTGCTGCAGGTGTTGATGTTTTATTAATTGATACATCACATGGCCACTCACAAGGTGTTCTTGATCGCGTAGCTGAAACTCGCGCTAAATACCCAGATTTACAAATTATTGCCGGTAACGTGGCTACAGCTGCAGGTGCTAAGGCTTTAGCCGATGTTGGTGTTGATGCTGTTAAAGTAGGTATAGGCCCAGGTTCTATTTGTACTACTCGAATTGTTACCGGTGTAGGTGTTCCACAATTAACCGCTATCTCTAATGCTGTTGAAGCATTAAAAGGGACCGGAATTCCGGTTATTGCCGATGGTGGTATTCGTTTTTCAGGCGATATTGCTAAAGCATTAGTTGCTGGTGCGCATTGTGTGATGGTTGGTAGCATGCTTGCTGGTACTGAAGAAGCACCCGGCGAAGTAGAGTTATACCAAGGCCGTTACTACAAATCTTACCGTGGCATGGGATCTTTAGGCGCCATGAGTCAGAAAGAAGGCTCAAGTGATCGCTACTTCCAAAAGTCTGATGGCGAAGCCGATAAATTAGTACCAGAAGGCATCGAAGGACGTGTTGCTTATAAAGGTCCAGTTGCCGCTATTATCCACCAACAAATGGGTGGCTTACGTTCATCAATGGGCTTAACGGGTTCTGCGACGATTGAAATTATGCGTACAAAGCCAGAGTTTATGAAAATAACTTCTGCCGGTATGGGTGAGTCTCATGTTCATGATGTTGCTATCACTAAAGAAGCGCCAAATTATCGCATGGGCTAGTAAGAGCGGTAGAGTTATTTAAATTAAGTTTGTATTAGGTGAGCACCTATTGACGAATGCTGAACAGGTACTTTGATCTGAACTTGAGCTAAAATACTCTCAACGCTTTGTTGTTAGAAAAATAAAACTGAAGATGATTTTTTACGCATCTAAAGAAATTCAAATAGGCTGAGCGCTATCTCATTTTGAGCAAGCTCAGCCTGTTCATTTTATAGTTAAATAAAAGTAGGAAAACAACATGAGTAAAGACATTCATGATCACCGCATACTGATATTAGATTTTGGTTCGCAATACACTCAACTAATCGCTCGTCGTGTTCGAGAAATTGGTGTTTATTGTGAATTATGGGCTTGGGATGTTACTCAAGAACAAATTGAAGGTTTTAATCCTACGGGCATAATTTTAGCGGGCGGACCTGAGTCAGTTACCGAACAAAACTCTCCTCGTGCACCTGAATATGTATTTAATGCGGGTGTGCCAGTATTGGGTATTTGTTACGGCATGCAAACCATGGCTGAACAATTAGGTGGCGGTGTAGAAGGTTCTGAACATAAAGAATTCGGCTATGCAGCGGTAGAAGTTATCGCAAAATCAGCACTCTTTAATGCTATTGAAGATAATGTCAGTCAAAACGGCAATGCATTATTAGATGTGTGGATGAGCCATGGCGATAAAGTGTCAGCTATTCCTGAAGGTTTTGTTACTGTTGCCCAAACGCCAAGTTGTAAATACGCGGCAATGGCAAATGAAGACAAGCAATTCTACGGTGTACAATTTCATCCTGAAGTTACTCATACTAAGCAAGGCTTAAGAATTCTTGAGCATTTTGCTGTTGATATTTGTCAGTGTGAAAAGTTGTGGACACCAGCATCAATTATTGAAGATGCAATCGAGAAAATGAAAACACAAATCGGTGATGACGAAGTTGTTCTTGGTTTGTCTGGTGGTGTTGACTCATCTGTTGTTGCTATGCTTTTGCATCGCGCAATTGGCGATAAGTTGACCTGTGTTTTTGTTGATAACGGTTTGCTCCGTTTAAACGAAGGCCAGCAAGTAATGGATATGTTTGGTGACCATTTCGGTTTAAATATTATTCATGTTAATGCCGAAAATCGTTTCTTAGACCGATTAGCTGATGAGAACGACCCTGAGAAAAAACGTAAAATTATTGGTAATGTTTTTGTTGAAATTTTTGACGAAGAAGCCGGTAAACTTAAGAATGCTAAATGGTTAGCCCAAGGTACTATTTACCCAGATGTTATTGAATCAGCTGCGTCTGCAACTGGCAAAGCCCATGTGATTAAATCGCACCATAATGTTGGCGGTTTACCTGAAGATATGGAGTTAGGCTTAGTAGAGCCACTACGCGAATTGTTTAAAGATGAAGTGCGTAAAATTGGTTTAGAGCTTGGATTACCTTATGACATGCTTTATCGTCATCCTTTCCCAGGGCCAGGTTTAGGTGTTCGTATTTTAGGTGAAGTGAAAAAAGAATACGCAGACTTACTTCGCCGTGCCGACCATATTTTCATTGAAGAATTGCACAAACATGACTTATATAAAAAAGTTAGCCAAGCCTTCACGGTATTTTTACCTGTACGTTCAGTCGGTGTTATGGGCGATGCAAGAAAATATGACTGGGTTGTAAGCCTACGCTGTGTAGAAACTATCGACTTTATGACTGCACGCTGGTCACATTTACCTTACGATTTCTTAGGCTTAGTGTCTAACCGTATTATTAACGAAATTGATGGTATTTCTCGCGTTGTTTACGATATATCAGGGAAGCCGCCCGCAACAATTGAATGGGAGTAACCCTACCTTAAGCTTGTTAGAACATCCAATTTCGGCGTTGGAAGTACTCACCTAGTAACCTAGGCTCCGTGCTACTGCCTTGAACTTGAATGTTCTACCTGCGCTTAAGCGTGAATTACGGTGATAGCCAATTTCGGCGTTGGAAGTACTCACCTAGTAACCTAGGCTCCGTGCTACCGCCTTGAACTTGAATGTTCTACCTGCGCTTAAGCGTGAAGATAGTGTGAGTAGGCTTACGTGTTATTTTCAAGTGGCATTGCTGCTAAGTAATGAAGTTTATAAACTTAAAACCTGCTGTAATCAGCAGGTTTTTTTATGGGCGATATTCAATATTAGTCACGACATTATATTACTTATTGGGTCTTAGCTGTTTTCATTAACGATTAGAGTTAATTATTGATAATACGCAGAAAAATATGTACATTGTGCTCGTTAACTTTGTTAACAAAACTATAACAATTAAAAATAATAAATTGAAAGGGATTCACAGTGAAAACATACATTCAAAGCATTGTAGTATTACTTGCGTTACTAATTACTGGTTGTGCGCATCAAATTGAAATTAACCCCGACATGGCAAATATTAAACAAGTAGAAAATAAAAGTGATAAAATAGTTGGTTATTTCATTTCAGAAGAAAACAAAAAGAAAAAAGTAACAACACCAGGCGGCGGTGGCGATAAAATTTCTTATCTGCCATATAGCGACTTAGAAAGCGCTTTTTATACTGCTCTATCAAATAAATACAAAGATGTTTACTCTGTAAAGTCACTAGATGAAAGTAGCTTTATTAAAGAGAAAGGTATTTCATTAATTTTTGTACCAGAAATAGAAACTGATTCAAGCTCCGATAGTATTATGACTTGGCCTGCCACTGACTTTTCAATCAAATTAACATGTAAAGCTATCTCTGCTAGTGGTGACTTAGTTTGGGAGAAAACCATTGAGTCTGCTGGTCATGCAGAGTTTGATGAGTTTAAGAGTGACTTTTCCTTATCAGCACGCCGCGCTTCAGAACAAGCCATTAACTTGCTTGTTGAAGAGCTTAACAATATTACAGAATAATACTGAGGGATCATGATGAAATATTTAGCCGTTTTGTTGGTGTTGTTACTATCTGCTTGTACTATGGTGTCACCGCCATATAAAAATTCAATGGATAATTTACAACATTTAAAGCGAAGTGCTATGCAAGAAGTCGCTGTTGGAAATATAGAAGATAGCAAAAAAGTAAATTCTATTTCTCTTCGTGGTTCTAGTTTAGTTTCCCCGAATAATAAATCTTTTGGAGATTATTTAGAGCTAGCACTAGAGAGTGAGTTGACTGCAGCTAAGCTTTATTCTGGTGTTTCTTCAATCGTTATTAATGGAAAACTCATTGAAAATGATATTGATGTTTCTGGTTTCTCAGTAGGTGAAGGTAACATGACCGTAGAGTTTGTTGTCTCAAATAAGGATAGCGTTATCTTTACAAAATCAATCTCGGTAACCCACGAATTTGATTCATCATTTATTGGGAATATTGCTATTCCAAATGGCCAATTAAGCTATCCAGTATTGGTGCAAAAGCTTTGTGGTGCTTTATTTACCGATCCTGACTTTATGAAAGCAACCCAACGTTAATTATTAGTGTGAAAAATCATAAGCCCTGTTAACATCTAACAGGGCTTTTTTATATGTGAATGAAAATTAAATGACTATTGAAAGATTAGAAACTAAACCTCGCATGAGCCGTATTGTTAAGCACAATGGTACGGTTTATTTATGTGGTCAAGTATGTGCAGATGCAACTAAAGATATAACCGAGCAAACACAAACGATGTTAGACAAGGTTGAAACCTTATTGGCGCAAGCTGGCAGTTCAAAGCAACATATGCTTTCAGCAACTATTTATTTAAAAACTATGGCTGACTTTTCGGCAATGAATGCGGTATGGGATGCATGGGTTCCAGATGGGCATGCACCAGCACGAGCTTGTGTTGAAGCTGCAATGGCGAGAGATGTACTGCTAGTCGAAATAAGTGTCGTTGCCGCTGAAATATAGCGCCGTCCTTAATTTATTAATGCGATGGCTACTTTAAATAATAACGTACAATTAAGCAGTTTAATTTTCTTTTTGTTTTAAAATTTTTCGATTGCTGGTTTAGATTATCGAGTGTTCATTTATTTATTTTTAAATAGTGCGTTTTATGCTGCTCATTTTTTATCGTTTGTTATTTGAGCGCATTGTGGTTGTTTTTTGATCGTCATAATTATTGTAAGTCATTGCATTATATAGATAAAATTGTCAGGTTATTTTACAAGTCGGATCAGTTAGTTTTTGTATGGTAATGTAACTTGTTGTATTTTAAGTTTAATTTTATGTTGGCTTATTTTTTGCTCTTTGTTGTTTTGTACACATTTTTTATATATTTATTAAAGGAATAACAATGAAAAAACTTTTCGCTATTGCTCTTGCATTTGGACTATCAACCGCTGCTAACGCTGGTTTGATAACACAGTCTTTTACGGGTAATTTTGATGATAACGATGCGCGCTATTACATTACATTTGATGTAACCGTAGATAACACCGATGTTGAGTTAATTACTTTGGGTTATGCTGGTGGCGTAAACTTATTTGGTACAACGATTGAAGATGGTGGTTTTGATCCTCAATTATTCTTATTTAATTCAGCGGGTTCATTAATTGAAAGTGATGATGATGGTTCAGGCGTGAGATCAGCGTCAAACGGTATTGCTTATGATTCTTTAATTGAACGTAGTTTAAATATAGGCTCGTACATTGCTGTATTAACACAGTATGATAGTGATTATGAGTCAGGTGACTTATTTCAAGGTGAATGGAGTAACGCCGGCCAAGTAGACTTTGATGGCCGTACGTCTAATTACGCATTTGATATTTCAGGCGAAGATTTAGCAAATGTTAGAGGCCTTGGCTTCAATGTAACACAAACTACTAGTGTACCTGAGCCTGCATCTCTTGCCTTATTAGGTATGGCTTTGTTTGGTATTGTTGGCCGTCGTAAATTTAAAAAGTAAATTTTTACTTATAATAAATTTTATCAGTAATAAGCCTTACTTATGAGTAAGGCTTTTTTATATCTGTTATCTAAAGTTCGTATTCATAAAATAATTAATTGTAATATATGCTGTTATAAAATTTATTCGGTACACTAGTATAAAGAATAAATAATTAGGCTAGATATGTTGCCCCTTCAGCAATCGTTAAAAACACACTTCGGCTTTGATAGTTTTCGAATAGGTCAAGAACAAACTGTTCGGCAGTTGCTTAATGGCGAGTCATCACTTGCTATTTTTCCTACCGGCGCAGGTAAGTCGCTTTGTTATCAATTAGCGGCAATAAATTTACCGCATTTAACCTTAGTTGTATCACCTTTATTGGCCTTGATGAAAGACCAGTTAGCTTTTTTACACAGCAAAGGAATTGCCGCCGCTAGTATTGATTCCACTCTATCGTTCGAAGAAAGCCAGCAAGTTAATCGTGATGTACGTTCGGGGAAAATTAAAATTCTAATGGTCTCGGTTGAGCGCTTTAAAAATGAACGTTTTCGTCAGTTTATTGAGTCAATTGCTATTTCAATGCTAGTAGTCGACGAAGCACATTGTATTTCGGAGTGGGGGCATAACTTTCGCCCTGATTACTTAAAACTGCCACGTTATCGTCAAGAGCTTAATATTCCGTTAGTGCTTTTACTTACCGCAACAGCCACGAAACAAGTAAAACAGGATATGGCTGCTAAGTTTGCCATTAAGCCTGAGCATATAATACAAACTGGTTTTTATCGTAGTAACTTAGACTTATCGGTTTTACCTGTTGCAGAAGTAGTTAAAAATAAAACCCTAGTTGATTTAATTCAACATCACCAAGGCTGCGGTATTATTTATGTTACCTTGCAGCAAAGTGCTGAAAAAGTAGCTGATTTTCTGCAACAACAAGGCATAGTTGCGAAGGCTTATCATGCCGGATTTCAAGATGATGTACGTAAGCAGATTCAGCAAGATTTTATGCAAGGTAATACCCCGGTAATTGTAGCGACTATTGCTTTTGGAATGGGGATAGATAAATCTAATATTCGTTTTGTTATACATTACGATTTACCCAAGTCGATTGAAAACTATAGCCAAGAAATTGGCAGAGCAGGTCGAGATAGCAACAACTCAGCTTGCTATACATTGGCTAATCTTGATGGAATACATACCGTAGAAAATTTTGTTTATGCCGATACCCCCGAAAAAAGCAGTATTGAGTATGTGCTAAACAATATTCGCAATGAAATGCATAATGGGCAATGGGAGTTACAAGTACTCAGTCTGTCAAATGCTAGTAACATTAAGCAATTAGCACTAAAAACCTTGTTGGTGCAATTAGAGTTACTTGGTGTCATTAGTGCTAAGTTTAGTTATTTTGCTGACTTTAAGTTTAAATTCATCACGCCTAAAGAAAATATAATTCGCGCCTTTAATACCGAACGAAATACTTTTTTAACGCAAGTTTTTAGTGCTGCTAAAATGAAAAAAATCTGGGGAGAGCCAGATTTCGATGTAATGTTCAGCCGTTATCAAGCGCCTAGAAAACGAATTGTTGCAGCATTAGAGTATTTAGCAGATCAACAGCATATTGTATTGGAAACGAAAAAGGCCACTGAAGTCTATAGTGTTGATACAACTGTATTAAATGATAATACTTTAGCGAATAGGTTGTTTAATTATTTTCATGAAAAAGAGCAATCAGAAATTAAACGTATTGATAAGTTAGTGTCATTTTTTCAAAGTGAGCAGTGCTTAACGCAAGCGCTTTGTCATTACTTTGATGATCAGCAAGCGCCTAAAAACTGTGGCCATTGTTCGGTTTGTCGCGGGCAGATAGCAAAACTAGGTTATTCAAACACTGTTCAAGCCGTAAGTTCAGAAACAATTGAACTTGCCATTAAGCAATTACAACAGCATTTTTCTACATTAAAAACCACTGTTCATGAGCAACCTCAGCAAGTATCTATAGAAACAATATGTCGATTTTTATCAGGCATGTCGATACCGCTATTTACGCGTGCGAAAGTCAGGAAATTAAGTTATTTCGGTATTTGTCAAACCATGCGCTATGCAGAGATAAAAAAAGAAGTTTTTAAGTTATTGCCTTAAAACAAAAAAGGCACCTAATACCAATTGATATAAACAATCGATCATTCTAAAGCGGTTTAAATATCCAGTA
>OJHY01000461.1_pt1 | contig 10439 bp, 9 predicted proteins | sample 1595301 | NCBI WGS metagenome assembly OJHY01 (sample SAMN05416880, study PRJEB24817) | seawater metagenome | isolation source: Sea water | place: Canada:Atlantic | collected 2013-11 | reverse complement strand
TGTTCCTGATTGGCTGTCTGGCATTGACGGCGTTACCGTTGACTTCCGGTTTCTTCAGCAAGGAAGAAATTCTGGCAGAAGCGCTGGCTTCTCCAGATGGCGGATACCTGCTCTGGCTGGGTGGGCTAGCTGGCGCTTTTCTGACAGGTTTGTACAGTTTCCGTTTGCTGTTCCTGGTGTTCTTCGGTGAGAAAAGGCATGCCGCCGAAGAAATGAAAGGCAGCAACCTGCAACTGCCCCTGGTCATTCTGGCGGTGTTTTCCATTCTGGGTGGCTATATAGCGCTACCGCTGGATAGTGTTTTCCCCCATGCTGAGCATGAAGCCCATCCGGCACTGCATTATCAAATCATTATGATTGCAGTCCCTATGCTGGGCATCCTGCTGGCCTGGTATTTGTTTGTGAAACGCAAGGATATCAGTGATCGTCTGGCGACAGATGGCATGGGCAAAACACTGCATCGTTTCTTCTTCAGCCAGTGGGGCATGGACTGGCTTTATTCATTACTGTTTATTAAACCCTATGTCTGGTTATCCCGCATCAACCGGCGTGACTTTGTGGATGCTTTTTATAACGGCACCGCAGGGCTTGCCCGCTTTGCCCATGGTCTGCTGTCCGATACCCAGACTGGTCACCTGCGCTGGTATGTATTCTGCGTCGGCGTAGGACTTCTGTTGCTGGTCAGTATAGGAGTATTCGCATGATACTGATCTGGTTAATGCTGATTCTGTTTGTCGGAGGCATAGCGGCACTCATTGCCGAGCGCAGCAACCCCATGCTGCCCAGGGTGATCGCACTCGGCGCGCTGCTGCTGGATTTGGGTCTGTTGCTACTGGTCCTCTTTTTTCCAGCCACGATGGGGGCGGATGCAACGAATCAGATTAACATCGGTCAGGACGGTGAGTGGTTAGTCCTGTTACAGGCTGACTGGATTCCTCAGTTGGGCATCAGCTTTATTTTCGGTGCTGATGGGCTCAGCTTGTTGTTGATTATTCTGACCGTATTCCTGGGACTGATGTCTCTTGGTGCCGCCTGGCATGAAATCACTGAACGCAGCGGTTTTTTCTACCTGAACTTGTTATGGACACTGACAGGTGTCATTGGTGTGTTCAGTGCACTGGATCTGTTCCTGTTCTTTGTGTTCTGGGAAGTCATGCTGGTGCCCATGTATTTCATCATTGCCATCTGGGGACATGAGAACAAGTCCTACGCCGCGATGAAGTTTTTTATCTTCACCCAGATCAGCGGCCTGCTGATGCTGGTGGCCATGCTGGGTCTGGTATTCGCTCACTACCAGACTAGCGGGGCACTGACCTTTAATTATTTTGCCTTGCTTGATGGAGAGTTCACGACAGAAGTCGGTTTCTGGTTAATGCTGGGTTTCTTCATCGCGTTTGCTACCAAATTGCCAACGGTGCCATTACATAACTGGTTGCCGGATGCGCACAGCCAGGCACCTACAGCTGGTTCTGTCATCCTGGCCGGTATCTTGCTGAAGACGGGCGCCTACGGCCTGCTGCGTTTCGCCCTGGGCCTGTTTCCTGAAGAAAGTGCCGCCTTCGCGCCCGTTGCCATGACCCTGGGGGCCATCAGTATTCTTTACACCGCCAAAGTGGCGTTTGCCCAGGACGACCTGAAACGTTTGATTGCCTATACCTCAGTCAGTCACATGGGTTTCGTCATGCTGGGTATCTATGCCTGGAATGCACAGTCTGCGCAAGGGGCTGTGATGACCATGCTGGCTCACGGTTTCAGTGCGGCAGCGTTGTTTATGGTGGCTGGTGGATTGCAGCATCGGTTGCATACCCGAGACATGCGACAAATGGGCGGGCTTTGGAGTGTGATGCCAAAATTAAGTTTCATGGCGCTGTTCTTTACTGTGGCGGCTGTCGGCATGCCCGGTTTGGGTAACTTTATCGGTGAGTTCCTGGTGTTGCTGGGCAGTTTTCAGCGCAGTGTCACCATTACGGTCTTTGCTACGGGTGGATTGATCGTTGCTGCCATCTACTCACTGATTGTAATTCAGCGCGCTTTCCATGGTGAGCCCAAACAGCAGTACGGTGATGTGGCTGACCTGAGCAAAACGGAAATGGCCTGTTACATTGCCATGATGCTGGGGCTGGTATGGATGGGACTCTATCCGCAAAGCATGTTGGCCCTGGCTGAGTCCGGGCTGATGAATCTGGGTCTTGATATGTCGACAGGAGCGCGCTGATGAGCATTGATGTCCTCATTAATCTGTCGCAAATCATTATGCTGGGGCTCAGTACCCTGGTAGTGATGCTGGTGATCGCCTTTCGCCGGGGCCATAAACTGACGTATGGGCTGACGATGGCAGGGTTGGCAATCTCTCTGTTGATCTTCCTGTTCATCAGCCCTGCTGACGCCAGGCAAGCCACTGAGCTGTTAGTGATGGATGATTACAGCCTGTTTTTCTCCACGCTGGTGATCATTAGCGCTTTGGCAGTGACTGCGCTGTCCTATCCGTATTTTGAGGGGGAAAAGTCCCGCAATGAGGAATTTTACCTGCTGTTGTTAATGGCAACATTGGGTGGTGTTGTGCTTGCGTGCAGCCAGCATTTTGTGAGTTTTTTCCTCGGCATGGAAATTCTCAGCATCTGCTTGTACGGGATGATTGCCTATACTGTACAGCAGCCGGGTGCGGCCAAATTTCCACTGGAAGCGGGCATCAAGTACTTGCTGTTATCCGGCGCGTCCTCGGCTATGATCCTGTTCGGTATTGCCCTGATCTATACCCAGACAGGCACGTTACTGTTTAGTGAAATACCACAGCGGCTGGTCGAAGCCGGGCAGGGTAACCCCATTGTCATTACCGGCTGGATGATGGCTGTCGCTGGTATTGCTTTTAAACTGTCTCTTGTGCCATTCCACATGTGGACACCGGATGTGTACGAAGGCGCGCCTGTGCCTGCCACCACCTTCATTGCCACGGCATCGAAAGCCGCCATGGTGGCAGTGGTCTTGCGTCTTGTACTGGCCAGTCAGGCTTACGAGATTGATGGTTTGCTCAGTACAGTTACGGTATTGGCTGCATTGTCGATGGTCGTGGGTAACCTGCTGGCTCTGTTGCAGAAAAATATCAAACGATTGCTGGCGTATTCGTCCATTGCTCATCTGGGTTACGTCATGATTGTCATGGTGGCTGCTGGCAGTATGGCCAGCAGTGCGGCTGCCGAAGCGGTAACCTATTACATGGCGGCTTATGTGTTCACTACACTGGCTGGTTTTGCTGTAGTCTCGGCGCTGTCCAGCAGTACTAACGAACAGGATCAACTGGCCAGCTACCAGGGACTGTTCTGGCAGCGTCCCTGGGTGGCATTGCCCCTGATGATTGTCATGTTAAGTCTGGCGGGCATTCCTCTGACCATGGGCTTTATCGGCAAATTTTATGTGATTCAGGCCGGTGTGACAGGCCAGCTCTGGTTGTTACTGGCGATGCTGGTGATTGGCAGCGGTATCGGTATTTTCTATTATTTACGCGTTGTCTACCTGCTGGTGCAACCCCCGTCTGGCGAGAGTGAGCAGGGCGGTCTTCCTCTGGCTGTCACTGCCACGCTGCTGCTCACCAGCGGTACTGTGGTGTTATTGGGCATCTGGCCAACGGGTTTGATCGCCAGTTTGTCGGGATTAAGTGTTTTCTAGCGCCTGGCGCTGAGCCGTTGATATGCGGTAATCTCTGGAACATCACGGATGATGAAATAAGTTTGTTTGCTGCGCGTTAATGCATAGGTAACGCTCCTGGCAGGGTATTAAGACATTTCCCGCCAACCAGACAAATATAGCGAGGAATGCTTTCATGCCGAGACGTCGTAACGATGACTTTCTGGATCTGATGATACTGCTACCGTGGTGGTTCAGTGTGGTTTTCGCGCTGCTGGTTTATCTCGGGGTTGAATATCTGTTTCCCTGGTTATTCGCTAATCATCCCTATTTTGGGCCTTTTACACAGGGCCTTTCACAAATTTCTTATATGATAGGTCTGGTCTTTCTGTTGCCGACTTTTCCCTCTTATTTTCTGGGCAGAAAAAAGAAAAAACTACTGGAAACTCAGCGTAGTCTGCACACGATTCGCCAACTGTCCTGGCGAGAACTGGAGTACCTTGTTGCTGAAGCCTATCGTCGTCAGGGGTATGCAGTGGAAGAGAATGCCTCTGCCGGTGCTGACGGCGGCGTGGATATATGTCTGAGCAAAGCCGGGCAAACCCACCTGGTGCAATGTAAGCAATGGAAGTTTCAGAAAGTCGGCGTAAAAATCGTTCGCGAGATGTTTGGCATCATGACGGCTGAGCAGGCGGCGACAGTAAAAATAGTGAGCTGTGGCTACTACACACCTGAAGCCATGGCATTTGCACAAGGAAAACCCATTGAGCTGATTGACGGACCTTTGCTGCTTAAGATGGTATCCTCGGTGCAACGTTAAGATAATCAACCTATAAGGAAGACATATGTTCAGCCACGTTATGCTCGGCGCCAACGATATTCAGGAATCCAAGAAATTCTATGATGCCATTATGGAAGTGCTGGGATACAAACCAGGCGTAATTGATGAAAAAGGCCGTTGTTTCTACTTTGGAGAGGCGGGTATCTTTGCGCTCAGCGTCCCGATTGACGGTAAACCTGCCTGTAAGGGTAATGGCAGCACCATTGGTTTTGCTGCAAAATCAACCGAAGAGATTGATGCCTGGCACAAAGCGGGCCTGGCAAGTGGCGGGACGGATATCGAGGATGCACCCGGTATTCGTGAAGGCGGCGGTCGGAAACTGTATCTGGCTTACCTGCTGGATCCAGCGGGCAACAAAATCTGTGCGATGAAGCGGGTTGAGTGATTGCAGCAGTGCTTTCTGAGCTAAAAGCACTGGAAAAAGAATTGCACCAGACCGATGTGCGGAAAAGTGCACATCGGCTGGCTGCAAAAAGATAAAAGCGGACCATGAAGATTGAGCAGATACCCTCCGCCGATACCCTGAACCTGAGAAGTAGAGTACTCCGGCCGGGCAAACCGATATCCGCCTGTCATTTTGACGGTGACGATGCCCCGCTGACCCAGCATTTTGGCGCGCTAAATCACCAAGACCAGATCGTGGGTATCGTTTCCGTCTATCAGCAGAGCAACGCATCCATCTCTGCCTATAATCCCTATCAGCTAAGGGCCATGGCCATAGACACAAAAGCTCGCGGTCAGGGCATAGGCGTTTTACTGCTTAATGCAGCGGAGAGCTACCTGCAATCCTGTGGTTGTGACCAGGTATGGGCCAATGCCCGCACGGTGGCGCTGGGGTTCTATACAAAACAGGGCTACCAGGAATTGTCTGAGGAGTTTGTCATCGAAAACGTTGGACCGCATTATCTGGTCGCTAAGACTTTAGTGCTATAGCACTTATCAACACTTTGACAGATACTGGAAACATGAAACTCGTACTTGCGGTCATGACATTAACTTTGCTCTTTCTGGGTTGCTCAACAGATAACCAGGAATCTTCTCAATTACCTGAAACTACTGCGGCACCTCAGCTATGTACGGCTGCCTGGTATGATTCTGTCAACGCAGCGGTTCAAACAGGCGACGGGCAAGGTCATGGACCTGATGTTGGCTCCGATGAATGGAAATCTGTTATCGAGTTTCGTCTTGGTGTCAGAGGTGATCCTGATGTGCCTGAACGTGACACGCCCGCGTGGTGTCAATACATTCAAACATTAGTCGAACCGCCGTCAGCTTTCATTGCGAACGCTTCGGTAGCAAGTTCATCGCAAGCGTCTGCTACGGGACCTTCCTTTGTGTGCAGTGAAGTCACGCCGGGAACTATCGAAGCCCTGATCTGCATTGATACGGAATTGTCAGCACTGGATCGTAAACTGGCCAGTGTTTTCGCGGCCGCAATAGCTCAAACTCCAGTTGATGAAACTGCTATGTTAAGGGCTGAGCAGAGGGGCTGGATTAAAGGTCGTGACGCATGCTGGCAAGACACAGACAGGCGTTCTTGTGTCGAAAGCGAATACAGTCGACGCATTGCAGAACTTCAGGCCACCTATCAATTGGTCAACAAAATCGGGCCGCTTAGCATGACCTGCAATACCAGTCCAGCTAGTGAGCTTGTGGTGACATTCTTTGCAAGCGAAACACCGACAATGATTGCTGAGTACAACGACAGTCATTCATTGATGTACCTCCAGCCCAGTGCCAGTGGTACGCGTTATCAGGGCAGAAATGAATCCTACTGGGAACATCAGGGGGTAGCGACGGTCACTTGGGGGTATGGGACAGTGGAAATGCAATGCAGTCAGGAATAATGCACAGGGCACTCATGCTGTTACTGCTCATTGCTGGCTGCAGTGGAACCAGGCGGGTAAACTGACTTACTGATAGGCTTTCCGGTATTCAGATGGCGTCTGTTTCATCAGGTCTTTGAAGGCCCTGTTAAATACCGACAACGACGCATAACCCACATCCATGGCAATACGTGACACGGGGTGATGTGTCGTTTTAATCAGCTCACAGGCGGCGTTGATCCGGTAGCTGTTCAGAAACTGATTGAAATTTTTGTACTGCATGGATTGATTAATGATGCGCCTGGCTTTGTATTCCATGATACCGACATGACGAGCCAGATCTGCCAATGTCAGACCGGGCTCTTCGTATAACTTCTCTTCAGACATGGCCTTTTCAATCATGGCAACGTATCGAGCATCCTGATCTCTGCGCTCCGGCGCTTGATCGACCGTATCCTGAGAACTGGAAGTGGCAGGTTTGAGGGCCAGCAGTTGGTTGGCGCCTTTGGAAGCCTGAATCGATAGCAGGTTGAAAAACAGAATGACGCTGAACAGGCAAATGGAAACCAGGATGTCATACAGGTCGCCGCTGCCTGGCAGCCCATCTGAGAGTATGTTGTCCAGCATGTTGCCACTGACAATAATGGCAATCACCACGCTTAGCCCCGCAATGAAAGCGACACGAAATTTCCGACGTTCCTCCAGTAAGTCAGCCTTGTAACCCCTGGCGACCAGCCCAATCGCGTGTAATGAAAAAACCAGCAGAATCATCTGTGGCAGCAAACTGATCAGCCTGTCATACAGAGGGCTGGGTTGTTGCCATGAAATGATGCTGAAACTCAGTTCACCCGCGACTTCTAGTACCAGACAGAGGGTGATGGACAGGATTGCGATGACGGGTGTGCGGCGATCATCAACGAACAGTAGATAGGCCACCAGCCATAACAGAAATGGAGCCAGTGCTGAGAGCACTTCTAGCGTGAGGTGGACCCAAATCGAATTGCCGTGGCTCAGGCTATCGTGAATCAGGTACGCGATAGCACAAATACAGAACGCAGCGACCAGGCGTCCAATCTGGTTTCGGTATTGCAGACCAAAGTGTATCGCCAGAAAAATGAACTGGGATATCGCCATGGCAGAAATGATGATATTGGCTGTATTCATGGTTGCGAGGGAAAAATATCCTGACTGATTTCTCAATGTTGCTTAATGATCAGTGTAACTGATTGAAAATCAGTTGGATATTCAGCATCTGACGGATAGATAAAATTTGTGGATATTCAGAAATCAGGCAGCAGGCAAAACATCGACCTTATTACAATCAGCACTATGCACAGCATCATGCAGTTTGTGATGCTATTTGGAATCGCATGAATCTGCTAATTATTGATAGGTGAGGGAAGTCGATGCGTGTTTTTTTGAGATTATCGGTCATCATGTTTAGCGTGCTGGGGCTGGTTGCCAGCGCTGTCGTTTCAGCCAATGAGCGGGCAGCCAACTTTACCTTGATTGACCAGCACGGCAAGGCAACCGAGCTGCATTATCATGCGGATGCTCCAGCGGTCGTTCTCATGGCGCATAGCACGAAATCAGACCTGGTGGCTGAATCTGCCCGGATTCTGGCAGAAACCCAGGCAATGTATCCCGGTCTTGAAGTTTTCCTGATCAATGCGGTGGACACAGAGAACCGGGAGATGGTTCGCCAGGATATGGAAACGCAGGGTCTGGGTAATCTCACCGTACTGGATGATGCCTCACGGCTGGTCAGCGAGACACTGGGTTTTGATTATGCCGGAGAGGTGCTGGTGGTGGAAACGCAGCGCTGGCAGATACTGTATCGCGGGCCGGTTGCCGAGCAGCCAGGCGAGAGTGAGAACCTGGTCGCCAAGGTGCTGGCGCAGCATCAGGCGGGTGAAACGATCAGCGTAGCATCACGCGAAATGCCCGAATCCTTCAACACTGAAAAACTGGCATTAGTCAGCGCTGATGCACCTGAATTGGAGAATATCTCTTATACTGACACTATCGCGCCCATGCTGGTGGAAAAGTGCGCCGACTGTCACCGCCCTGGTGGTATTGGTCCCTGGGCCATGACCAGCCACGCGATGGTACAGGGGTTCTCACCGATGATCCGCGAGACCTTGCTGACCAAGCGTATGCCGCCCTGGCATGCCGATCCTGCAGTGGGTGAGTTTAATCATGACATCAGCCTGAGTATTGAGCAGCAACGCACCCTGGTTAACTGGATTGATGCGGGTGCACCGCGTGGTAATGGGCCGGATCCCTTGCTGGAGGTGACTGCACAGGAAAGTGCCTGGTCGCTCGGTGAGCCTGATCTGGTGATTGATCTGCCGTCATTTGATCTGCCCGCCACCGGGGTGCTGGATTATCAGAACTTTATTGTGGAAAACCCGTTGGAAGAGGCCGTATGGGTCAAGGCTGTGCAGATCATCCCGGGGGATCACAAGGCTGTCCACCATGCGATTGCTACTGTTGGTGAAGCCACAGCAGGTTCAGTAAACGAGGATGAGGAAGATGCCTTGTTCCGGCCGCAGTTGATGACCTTTGTGCCGGGCAACGATACTTACATCTACCCGGAAGGTAACGGACTGTATGTTCGCCCTGACATGGCGTTTTTTACCCAGATGCACTACACCACCTATGGCCGCGAAACGCGCGATCTGACACGTATCGGATTGTATTTTGCTGATGAAGAACCGGAGCATGTGCTGCAGCATTACTCCATCGTCAACCCGGCCATTCGTATCCCGCCCGGCGAGGCGGCGCATGAGGAAGTAGCTTATATCGAGCTGCAACGCGATGCAGTGATTTATGCCTTGTTCCCGCACGCGCATTATCGTGGCAAAAGTTCCAGCTTCACTTTGCGCTACCCGGATGGCAGTGAGGAACTGGTGCTCAACGTGCCCAATTACGACTTTAACTGGCAGCGTTACTTTCAGTTTGAAGAACCCAAAGCGGTGACGGCTGGCACCATGATCATTCACCGGACGGTATTTGACAATTCCAGCAATAATGTCAGTAACCCGGACCCTTCTGCCACGGTAGATTGGGGTGAACAAAGCTGGGAAGAGATGCTGTATGGCGGGGTGTCTTTCCGCTATCAGGAACGCCAGGAAGGCGATACCGATGTCAATACTTTGGACTACCTGACCCACATTGCCATGGGTTTTCTGGATCGCAATGTCGATGGCATTCTGTCACTGAATGAAATGCCACAAGACTCCCGGCAGCAACTGGCATTCCCTTTTGTCATGCTCGACAAGGAAAAGAAAGGTGGATTGAACTATCAGCAGTTTCATTCGCTGATGTCACAGGATGAGATGGGTGGGGCGATTATGTCCGAGCTTTGACTTTTTTGGGGGCGTATAAGGCTGTTGAAGATGCTTTGAATGATCGTTAAGCTGACATTTGCTTATCGCTGATATCGACCTTAGGGATGGTGCTTGTGAAATTAAAACGACAATTCAGAACCAGCACGGTCATCAAAGCGTTGATCATCCTGGCGTTACTCGTCATTGCACCTTTTGCAGTGCCGTTTACACTTGAATTTATTTTTGTTGCTGACCTGGTGGGACTGGAAGCGTTAATTGCACTGTGCCTCCTGTACTGCAAACCCCTGTTCTCTACTCTACGGATTAAAATTCAGGCATTTTGTGAACACTTACTGGCTACCGCACGACTGGTGTCTGAGCTGTATATGTTCAAACCAGGCGTCTACCTTGGCCATGCGACGTTTTCCAGTGTGGTGATATTGCTGGCCAGTTCGGTCATGCTGGCATCGGCGGTGTGGTTGCCGGTGATGTTTGCAAGTTCTGAATACGTCAGTCGATTAACTTTCCTGATATAGGTTTTACATCTGACAGTAAAAAGCCCCGGCCAAGATTAACCGGGGCTTTTCAATATTAAACGATAATACTAATCTTAATCGCGATAGCTGCTGGTCGGTGGCAGTTGCGAACCTGACAGGTCATCTGGCACGCTCTGTTCACGAACCACGCGGTGGGTCAGTGTGCCAATCCCTTGAATGGTGGCGCTGATGGTCTCACCATCAATCAGATAACCGGAACCGGTGGCGCGTTCAACACGACCAGAACCTGTACCACCTGTCTCTTATACACATCTGACGCTGC
>OJHY01000457.1_pt1 | contig 10493 bp, 8 predicted proteins | sample 1595301 | NCBI WGS metagenome assembly OJHY01 (sample SAMN05416880, study PRJEB24817) | seawater metagenome | isolation source: Sea water | place: Canada:Atlantic | collected 2013-11 | reverse complement strand
TTCAATAACTTATCTTGATGCATAGGCATGAACTCCATGATTAAAATTTGATCTTTAATGATTTCAGATAAAAAATCTTGATTCTTTGAGATTTTTGAAATTTTTTCTTGAAGTAATTTCATTTTTATTTGTTGGTATTCCTTGTCAATGAACTTAATCTCCTCTGAGGATTTATAAGCATCTAAAAATAGACGCTCTTGAGTGGTTTCAAAAACAGTGTCTGATAGTTTAATATAGTTAAGAAAGCTATTAAAATCTGATGAAGAAAGTGAAAAATCAGTAACTGAACTAATAGTTGGATTTTTGTAAAAATAGTCAGTAGTAAAATTAAAAATTGCTCTTGATTTTATTAGTTCATTCGTGGTTTCATTCCTTTTAGAAAAACCAATTAATATATCTGGTGTAATTCCTCCTCCATCAAAAACAACTCTATCATTCTTTGTTTTAAAGGAGCTGATACTTCCTTCCGAAAATTTAGGTACTTTGCCATTTTTATCTCTGTTAGCATAATCTAATTCCTGTATACACCTTCCGCTAGGCGTGTAATATTTAGAAATGGTAAGTTTTAATTGTGTTCCGTAGGTGAGATTTATGTATTTCTGAACCAATCCTTTTCCAAAGGATCGTTCTCCTATTATCACCGCTCTATCAAAATCTTGTAGGGCACCAGCCACTATCTCAGATGCTGAGGCAGACTTATTATTAACCAAGATAGTTAAAGGGATTTCTAAATCTAAAGGGGTGTTTGATGCTCTGTAAATAGTACTCCACTTTTTGACCTTTGCTTTTGTAGATACAATAGTGCTGCCTTTTGGTAAGAAAAAATTGGAGATATTAATTGCCTCTCCTAAAGATCCTCCGGGATTCCCTCTTAAATCAAAAACTAATTTTTTCATTCCTCTCTTCTTTAACGCATTGAATGCTTTTTTAACTTCAGATGAGGATTTTTCATTAAATCTAGTAAGTATAATATAGCCTGTTTCATTATCTATTAAATCATAAAAAGGCACAGGGTTTATAACAACTTTTTCTCTAAAAATCGTAACTGTTATTTTTTCACCCTGTCTATAAATCTCTAAATCTAAAGAAGCATTGGTAGCACCTTTCAACAATTGTGAAAGTTGATCTCTGTCCATATCTTGAAGAGATTGGTTTCCTATTTTGGTAATAATATCTCCTGCTTTTAATTCTTTTTTATCTGCTGCGTAGCCCTCATAAATTTCATTTAATATAATTCCTCTTTTATCATAAAAAACTGATACACCAATCCCTGCATACTCTCCTTCTTTTCTAATTCTTGCTTCTTCAACTTCTTGCTCGTCGAAATAATTTGTGTAGGGATCTAATTCTTTTAAGGTGTTTTTTATGGCTTCATTGGTAAATTCAGCAGGATTAATTTCATCTACGTAGTAAATATTCAATTCTTTAAATAAAGTCGTATAAATTTCTAATTGTTTTGCTACTTCAAAGAAATTTGATTTAAATGAAAAAGAAAGAAAAATAACTCCAACAACTAGAGCAACTATTGCCTGTTTTTTAATTGTGTGATTACGCATCTTCTTTGTTGGTTTGTGTTTCAATAAATAATTTTAAAAGTTCCTTAATTTTTTCTTGAACATCATGAAATACTGGCTCTTTCTTACCAATAAAGGTAATCATAAAAGCACAGTGAAAATTTGATCCTTTGAATACATTTTTTTTCTCTAATCGATAAGCTTCTCTAATCAATCTTTTAATCCTATTTCGGTCAACTGCTTTTTTGAAATTTCTTTTTGGAACTGAAAATGATGCCTTAACAGAAAAAACTGACGTTATCTCTGTTGAAAGATACACCAATCTATAGGGAAAGTTTTTGATAGATGTTCCTTCTTCAAAAAGTCTCCCAATGAGCTTGCGACTTTTTAACCTTTCTTTTTTACCTAATGTGTTGTTCATCTCTACAAACTTAATGAAAACGGTTTTTTAAAAGGAATATCCTAGAAACTATTTACAAATCAGAAAAAAATAACTGATTTGCTAGAGGGTTCTTTTCATAGGACGAGTTAAACAAGTAGGCCCTCCACCTCCTTTTACACTAATCTCATTGCCTTTGTAAGCAACAACTTGGCAGCCTGCCTGTTCCAATAATTTTTTTGTGATTGGATTTCCATCCACCATCAAACAATCTCTTGGTGCAACAGCTAATACATTGCAACCCATAGATTCAAATTCTTCTTCAGGAACTTCTATCAATTGAAAACCTCTACCCAACAATTCATTTCTAAATTTTATAGGCATTAAAGGTGAATAGACAACTGCTAAATTTTTATCAACTGGACTTAGAATTGACATCAAATGGAAAACATCTTCTTTTCCTTTGTAGTGGGGAAGTTCAACAACAATAACTTCTATTCCTCTTGGATGTAATAATGCTTTTAATTGATCTATTCCTGCTTCATTTGTTCTGTATGTATGGCCTACAGCTAATGTATTTTGATCTAACCAAGCAACATCTCCACCCTCTAAAGTTCCTGGAAAGGTAATCTCTCCTAATATTTTAACAGTGTTTTGTTGATAGGTTTCTAACTGGGCTTTAGGTTCCTGTATTCTTCCATTTTTACCCATATTACAGACAATCATTCCAAAATCTGTAGCTATGGAGGCATCTCTGCAATAAATAGAATCTATCGATGTTTTTTGATCCGCAGGAAAGAAACATGTTTCAATATTTTTATTAGTAAAAAATAACTGAAACGCATGATATTCTTTCAGAGATTCCTCAAAATTAGGCTTAGTAAGAAACTGCAATTCTTTCCATTGTTTTGTCAGCTGTTTTTCTGAGTGATATGAATTCTCTGCAGGTTTTAAGTATACAGAAGCTAATTTTAAATATTCTGAATGATGTGTTTCTTTCATTTTTCTTTAGATTTATTCCATTGCATTAAAACATAAAATGGAATTCCTAGCAATAATAATAAAAATCCGTAGAATACAACTTCTGCAGTTGAACCGTAAATAGCCCACAAAGAATATAGAAATCCTAAAAGACCCAAAACAACTGTTTTTACGGCACTATTAATGTGTGTGTGTTTTTGAACTAGAATAATAATATAGGCAGCAGAAACAAACACATAGGGCACCAAACAGGCCAAGACCGTTAAATTTACCATAAATGTAAATTGGGTTACAAGACTATCAGAAAAATTCATCAGCATAACAATAGAACTTAATAAACTTCCTATGATGAGCCCTAAAACTGGAGCTCCTTTTGTGTTCTCTTTCTTGAAAATTTTAGGAAACATGGCATCTTTTGCTGCAGCCATAGGAATCTGAGCTAGAATTAAAATCCAGCCATTTAATGCTCCCATTCCAGAAATTGCAGCTCCTGCAGCAACAAAATAACCAGCATATTTACCTCCAATTATTTCTCCTGCTTCAGCAAACGGAGCTGGAGAGTTCTGTAAGGTTTCTGCGGGTAAAATTCCGAATAAAACAATGGTTCCTAAAATGTAAATACTAGTGGTAATAATAGTCCCAAGCATGGTTGCTTTTGGCACTATTTTTTCTGGATTTTTTATGTTTTCTGCAGGAATACTTGCAGATTCTAGACCTAAAAAAGCATATAATGTTAAAGCTGCTACTAAAGAAAATGTTGTAAAATCACTTTCATCTGTCATATTAAATTTTGGAAAATTATCTAAGCTAAAAAAGAAAAATCCAAAAACAATAATAAAAACCAATGGCAGTAATTTTAAAATAGTGGTGATGACCTGAATTTTTCCAGATGTGCTAACTCCTTTAGAATTAATCCAAGTAAAAAACCAAATCATAGACAATCCAATACTAACAGCTAATAATGAGTTTGTTTCTAAAATTGGGAAAAAGAAGCTTAAGGCTCCTATAATGGCAATGGCAATTGCTGCATTGCTAATCCAAATAGAAATCCAGTAACCCCATGCAACTAAAAAACCTATAAAATCTCCAAAACCTTCTTTTGAATAAATATAGGGTCCTCCACTTTTATTAACAATAATCTTACTTAAATCACTAAATATTTTGGCTAAAACAATGGCTCCTGAGGCTGTAAAAAGCCACCCTAATAAACTAATACTACCATAGGCTGATAAAGAAGCTGGTAGAATAAATATTCCAGCACCTATCATATTGCCAACAACCAAAGACGTTGTGGCTATCAAACCTATTTTTTTGTTGCCAGAACTCATTTAATTTGTGTAATTTTAGAATCAAATTCTTGAAAGATACAATTTAATTTAACAACTAAAAATGAGCTTTAAGATCAATCCAGACATTACAAAAGCAGAAACGCTTCCTGCTACTTTTTACAAGGATCCTGTTGTTTTTGAAACAATAAAAGAAAAAGTTTTTTTAAATTCTTGGCAATGGATTGGTGATAAAAACCTTGTTAGTAAGCAACAATCTGTGTACCCCTTTGTATTATTAGATGGTTTTTTAACCGAGCCACTGCTACTAACCAAAGACAAAGAAGGAATGATTAATTGCCTCACGAATGTTTGTACTCATAGAGGAAATTTAGTAGCATTAGAATCTGGACACTCAAAAAAGCTTACGTGCTCTTATCATGGAAGAAGATTTAACTTACAAGGTAAGTTTGAGTTTATGCCAGAGTTTAATGATGCAGAAAACTTCCCGAGACCCTGTGATAATCTTCATACATTTCCCATTAAAAAATGGGGCCATTTTTTATTTGCAGGACTTAATCCTAGTTTTGATTTTCAAGAAGTAATTAATGTTATGAAAGAACGAATAGGCTTTTTACCTATTGATGAATTTAAGCTTGATAAAACATTGCAAAAAGATTTCTTAATTGATGCTAATTGGGCCCTTTATTGTGACAACTATTTAGAAGGTTTTCATGTGCCTTTTGTTCATGAAAGCTTAAACGAAGTTTTAGATTACGGTAGCTATGAAACAATTATTTATACGCATTGTAATTTGCAAATTGGCTATTCTGATGAAGCTAAAGAAGTCTTTGAATTTCCTGAAAATCACATAGATTATGGGAAAAAAATTGCTGCCTATTATTATTGGATTTTCCCAAATATGATGTTTAACTTTTATCCTTGGGGACTGTCTATTAATATTGTAAAACCCCAAGGTATTAGTAAAACTAAGGTTTCTTTTATTAGCTATGTCTTGGATTCTTCCAAGTTAGAGAAAGGTGCGGGTAGCAATCTTGAAAAAGTAGAAAAAGAAGATGAAATTGTGGTAGAAAATGTACAAAAAGGAGTTCGTTCTTCATTTTATAAAGCAGGACGATTTTCACCTACACGAGAAAAAGGAGTGCATCATTTTCACCTGTTACTTTCAAAATTTTTAAACCGTTAAAAATAAATTTTAAAACGTGTATAAATTAACATCTATTCTTTAAATTTGATTTCTCTAAACAAATCAAAAAACATGAAACCAGATTTATTTCAAGCGCCTGATTACTATCAAATAGATGATTTACTAACTGAAGAACACAAGTTAGTTAGAGAAGCTGCTAGAGAGTGGGTAAAAAGAGATGTATCTCCTATTATTGAAGAATATGCTCAAAATGCTGAATTTCCAACACAAATTATTAAAGGCTTAGCAGATATAGGCGCATTTGGTCCTTACATTCCAGAAGAATATGGAGGTGCAGGCTTAGATCAAATTTCTTATGGTTTAATCATGCAAGAGATAGAAAGAGGTGACTCTGGTGTAAGATCTACAGCATCTGTTCAATCATCTTTAGTAATGTATCCAATATGGAAATATGGAAGTGAAGCGCAAAGACAAAAATATTTACCAAAATTAGCTTCTGGTGAATGGATGGGTTGTTTTGGATTAACCGAACCTGATCATGGATCAAACCCTGGAGGAATGACAACTAATTTTAAAGATATGGGAGATCATTATCTTTTAAATGGTGCAAAAATGTGGATTTCTAATGCACCCCTAGCACAAGTTGCTGTTGTATGGGCTAAAAGTGAAGAAGGAAGAATTCACGGACTTGTTGTAGAGCGTGGTATGGAAGGTTTTTCTACTCCAGAAACCCACAACAAATGGTCTTTAAGAGCCTCATCTACTGGAGAATTAATCTTTGATAATGTAAAAGTTCCAAAAGAAAATTTATTACCAAATAAATCTGGACTTGGTGCTCCGTTAGGATGTTTAGATTCTGCTCGTTTTGGGATAGCCTGGGGAGCTATAGGAGCTGCCATGGATTGTTATGATACTGCACTGCGGTATAGTAAAGAACGTATACAGTTTGGAAAACCTATTGGTCAGTTTCAATTACAGCAAAAAAAATTAGCTGAAATGATTACCGAAATTACCAAAGCACAATTATTAACTTGGCGTTTAGGGGTATTACGTAATGAAGGTAAAGCAACCACCGCACAGATTTCTATGGCAAAAAGAAATAATGTAGACATGGCAATTAATATCGCCAGAGAAGCAAGGCAAATACTAGGTGGTATGGGAATTAGTGGAGAATATTCTATCATGCGACACTCCATGAATTTAGAAAGTGTTATCACCTACGAAGGAACTCATGATATTCATTTATTAATTACAGGACTAGACATTACTGGCTTAAATGCTTTTAAATAATTAAGAATAGATTTTACCCTATTTTTGTTTTTGTACAAATCAGGAAGCAATTTTTAATACTATAGAAGGGCATCGCTTGCAGTTGATGCCTTTTTTTTATATTTAAAACAGCATTTGTTTTTTGGTTTTATACAGTTAGAAGTACAAACTGAATTACAACTTAAGCTTTATTGCTGTTTTAATATTGGCTGTTGTTTATAAAATATAATCATTGACATAAAATCTATTGCAAATTTAAAATTTATTTAGAATAAATAAAAAATAATGTTTTCATTATTTAATAAAATGTAATTTTACTTTTAAGATTCTACATTAAGTATCTTTAGGGCATTAAAAAAAATATTTTGAGTTCTAATTCTGTATCAAATAACACATTTATATATCATTATATAAGCGAAATTCCTAAAAAAATTTGGGATGATTTAGACTGCTCTTCTAATGTGTATTTTTCATCGGAATATTTAGATGCGTTAGAAAAAAACAATGATCACCTTACTTTTTTTTATGTTGTTTTAACAGATACTAAACAAAAGGCAATTGCTTTTGCTAGTGTTCAAATCATAACATTTCATCTAGATGCTATAGAAAATGATTTAAGTACTCTAGTAAAAAGAGCAACTTATCTAGCAAGAAAATTTAAAATTATTCCTAGTGAAAAGCCATTGCAAATATTAAGTTGCGGAAATTCTTTTGTGAGTGGTGAGCATGGAATTTTCATTAAAAATGATCAAAACAAAAAAACTGTTTTAAGAAAATTAGCAAAAGCTATCTTAAAACACACAGAAAAAAATTATAAAGAGAGGCCAATCGATATTTTTATCATGAAAGATTTTGTGTCTGCCTCCTTAACAATTAGCAACGAATTAATTAGTTTGGGATATTATTCTTTTAATGTAGAGCCAAATATGAAATTAACAATTCATGAAAATTGGCAAAATTTTGACCATTATTTAACTTCTTTGAAAACAAAATTTAGAGTTAAGGCAAAAAAAGCACTAAAACTAAGCCGCAACTTACTCGTAAAAGAAATTACTGTTGAAAACTTTGATGAACAAGTTAAAGAAATGACAGAATTATACAAAAGAGTGGCTTCAAAAGCAGATTTTAATTTAGGAGCGTTTAATCTGGCAACCTATAAAAGTTTAAAAGAAAAATTAGGAGATATTTATCTTTTAAAATCATATTGGTTAGATCATAAAATGGTAGGTTTTATGTCTGGTATGTTGAATGAAAATAAATTAGATGCTCATTTTGTTGGAATAGATTATGAGTTAAACAGATCCTATGCTATTTATCAAAGAATGCTATATGATTATATTGATATCGCAATCACAAAAAAAATAACTACGCTAAACTTTGGAAGAACAGCTAGTGAAATTAAAAGTTCTGTAGGGGCTACTCCAGAACATTTAACAGTATATATTAGACATAAAAAATCTATCACAAATAAATTTTTAAAATTATTTTTGCTAAAGATTCAGCCTACAGAGTTTCATCAAAAATTTCCATTTAAAATTGAATCAAAAAATTCATGAAAACAATTGAAGACTTAATACATATTTTAACCTTGGACCAAAAAGATACTCTTACCTATTCTGGTATTAGTAAAACCATAGGAAATTCAAGAGTTTTTGGAGGGCAAGTATTAGCACAAGCACTACATGCAGCCTATAAAACAATTCCTGAAGATCGATTTGTTCACTCATTACATTCGTATTTTTTACTTCCTGGTGATTTAACAATCCCTATTACTTATAAAGTTACTGAGATGAGAAATGGCGGGAGTTTTTCTACCAGAAGAGTCACTGCCATCCAAAAAAATAATACTATTTTTATTTTAGCTGCTTCATTTCATAAAAAAGAAGAAGGACATGAACATCAAGAAGCTATAAAGACAGGTATAAAACAACCTGAACAACTTTTAAGCTGGAGTGAACTACTAGCGCAGTATGGTAATTTTCTGCCTGCCAAAATGAAAGATTTTTTAAGTATTGAAAGGCCTATAGATTTTAAACCGGTTCATATAGCAAACCCATTAGAGAAAAAAGATTTACCTGCTGTAGAAGATATTTGGTTTAAATTAAAAGGAAATACTTCAAATTTAAAATTGGCATTAAAGCATCAGATATTAACCTATATCTCAGATTATAATATCTTAAACGCAGCATTAAAACCCAATGCTAGTAAAGCCAATATAGGAAATACTCAAATGGCAAGCCTAGACCACTCTATGTGGTTCTTTCGAGATTTTGATTTTGATGATTGGATGTTGTTTTCTGCAGTCTCACCAAGTACTTCAGGAGCGAGGGGTTTGGCTACTGGTAATATTTTCACAAGAGATGGTAAATTAGTTGCTACAGTTGCTCAAGAAGGATTATTAAGACCAATAAAAAAGAACTAATATGGATGCTTTTATGTATGTCTTAAGTGTAAACGGATTGATTTTCTTTCTAAGTATTATTTTCTATTTTTTTCCTCCAAAAAAAATAAATAGCATTTATGGATATAGAACTCATAGAACTATGCAAAACAATGATATTTGGAGTTTTGCAAATAGTTTATTTGGTATTACATTACTTAAATATGCAGGAGTTGGTTTTATAGCAGCATTAGCATTGACCTTTATTAATGAAGCTTTAATGAATTCTTGGTTTTCGATGGCTTTTATGATTTTTACATTACTTATTGCCGTAATTAGTACAGAAAAAGAGTTGAGTAAAAACTTTGATGATGAAGGAAATAGAAAGACTAAAAAACGGTAATTAAAGAAAAAGAAAAATTTCTTCCAGGAGCAGATATTCCAGAAGCAAATTCTCTAAAATGTTGGTCAAATAAATTACTAATCACTCCTTGTAATTTCCAATTCTCATTAAATGCAAAACTACTATTAAAGCCAAATGTTACCCAGCTTGGTGATCCAAAATATTTATTCACGTCTTCTACTGCGTTTTCATTAACAATAGGTGTTAAATCATGGTTGTCTATTCCTTCAGTGAAATTAAAATCAGAGATTTCTTTTTTACTATTAAATCGAAGGCTTGTTCCAATCTGGAGTTTTTTATTGGTATAATTTATATTAAACTGACCAAACAAAGGTGGGATTGAAGATAACGGTTCGTCAGAATCATACGTTCTTCCTTTGGTATAGGTTACAAAACCATTTGTGGTAAAATACTCAGATAATTTACCTTGATAACTTGCTGTATAACCATGTATGAAAGCATTTCCTCTATTTTGATTAGCAACTATATTACCTAGTTCATCATCATATAATAACTGACCTGCATTTGATGCAGCTCCATACATAGAAAAATCATCCCTTATAATATAATGCTCTAACAAGGTATAATAAGTATTAAAACCAATTCTAAACTTTCTGTCATTAAAATATTTTTGTATTCCTATTTCTGCACTATATACAAACTCGGGTTTTAAATATATGTTTGGCACAGTAATATTTCCAGATTTCTCTCTAATTCTCCCTACATCATCAATATTAGGAGATCTAAATCCCGACGATATGACGGTATTTAACTGTAAATTTTTGGTAGGTTTGTAAACATATCCCACAGTTGCAGTAAAAGCAGAGTTATCTAATTTGATATTTGTTTCAGGTAATAGAATTATGGTTTGATCTATCCAAGAGGCTTTCAAATTTGTTCGAGTAAAGCGCACCCCTGTATTTAAGGTTGATTTAGAGTTTAAATCTTGCCTATATCCTAGATATGCCGCTGAACTTACATAACTACTACCACCGTCCGGATAACGAGATTGAACTGTAAAATTATCTGAAAATCCAATAATCTCATTTCCTGAAATATCTAAAGTTCTTCCAAAAGCATCTGAAGAAACACTGTCTCTTATACACATCTGACGCTGCCGACGACTCCTTACGT
>OJHY01000453.1_pt1 | contig 10617 bp, 17 predicted proteins | sample 1595301 | NCBI WGS metagenome assembly OJHY01 (sample SAMN05416880, study PRJEB24817) | seawater metagenome | isolation source: Sea water | place: Canada:Atlantic | collected 2013-11 | reverse complement strand
CGAGATTCCTCTACGTCTCGTGGGCTCGGAGATGTGTATAAGAGACAGCATTTTCACTTGCCGGAAAACAACACTGCAAACCTGCAGTCAATCAGTACAGTCAGGCATCACTCAAAAATGAATGAACGGTGAGCGGCAATGCCTGCCATGCAACCGGAGGCAACGGCAAAAGTGCCATTCTGCATGGCATTCGATAAATCACCGGCAACAAACACCCCTTCCATTGAGCTCTCTTTCATTTCGTTCACTTTAACGATAGCGCCAAGCGGAGCCTCTTCCAGTTCGAGTGCCAACTGTTCTATCAGTGACGGGAGCTGAATTCTGGGTGCTACGTATAAGCCTTCCAGCGGGAGCAAACGTCCATCTGACAATTTCACCTGATCCATGTCTGTGTGGTGACCCATTACCGCAGCGACGGGTGTTCGCTCTATGGTGACGCCGCGTGACTGTAAATGCGCTAGTGTTTCTGCCTGTGGCTCATATTCTCCCTGTGTAAACAGGGTTGTGGCGCCCCACTCGGGAATCATTGCTGCCTGATGAAAAGACATGTCACTGCTGGCCAGCACACCCAGCGGACGATCACTTAACTCATAACCATGGCAGTATGGGCAATGCATCACGCTCTTGCCCCAGCGTTCTTTCAAGCCCGGAATTTCCGGCAATTTGTCTGTTATCCCCATGGCCAGAATGACGCGTTTGCATTCAATGTTCATGCCCTTTTCCGTTTGAGCATTGAAGCCGGTCGGTGTCTTTTCGATGGCGCTCACGATGTCTTCCTTCAAATCAAATGTCGGATAGGCACGCAGTTGCGACAGCGCTGTCGTGTGGATCTCTTCCGGTGTTTTTCCGTCGATACAGAATATGCCATGCGACGCTGCTGAGAAACGGTTCCGGGGCGCACCGGCATCAACGACCAGGACATTGCGTCGCCCCCGAACCAGTTGCATAGCCGCTGTCAGGCCAGCAAAACTGCCACCTACAATCAGGACATCTACGTTCATAAGCACCTCTTATAAGAACCTCTGACATTCACGATACTTTTATTGTTACATTAAAGGTCAAAGAAAGGCAATACACGTATCTCGAATAGTTACGTGATATAATAAGCGCCTCTGATTAACAGGTGAACCATGAGAAAAGACAGCCGCCTCTCCCGTGTATTACATGTACTGGTCCATTTGGACGCCTTCAAAGCCCCGGTCACCTCGGACACCATGGCTGAGATGCTCAGCACCAATCCTGTTGTGGTCCGCCGGACCATGGCGCTGTTACGGGACAAGGGTTATGTGGAGTCGGTCAAGGGCCACAGTGGTGGCTGGTCGCTATCAAAACCGCTGAATGAGATCACACTGCTGGATGTGCACAATGCGCTGGGATCCAGTTCAGTCTTCACCATTGGTTTGACGGATGAATACACCTCCTGCCCGATTGAGAAAGCAGTCAATGCAGCCCTGGGTGATGTGATGACAGAGGCGGAAGCGTTGATGCTGGAGCGGTTCGGGGAGATTACGCTGGATATGCTGGGTGGGCTGGATCGTTGAGTCGACTATTGCAGTGACATAACGAGGGCCATGACAAAAACCGAAAAAACCAAATAAGGCAATGCCAGTATAACCGCAATCGCCAGACGTTCCCATTTGATTGAAAGCCCGCTGAGAAGAATCATTGGGGGAAAGAGTAACGGCCAGTATGAAAAGGCTGGAGCTGCTGCGGAATACAGGCTGAGAGGTATAGCCAAAAAAGCAGCCAGATATGAAAATCCGGGCTTCTTTGATAGCAGTGAAAAAGCACATAATAATATGCTTAGGTACGTAAAGAGATGAAACAATCCTTGAATGATCATTGAGCTCCTTTTTAACGTGTTTATACCACTGACTGCCGCCTTTTGTGAGACTGATCACAGCAAAGACTTTGTACCGACAAACGAAACAGTGGAAAATCATCATTTATCAATAAAAAATGCTCATTTGGAAAGCGGGAAGCGATATGCCCATAGTTTTAACAAGCGATCTGGCTAACGAGATCACGAATCAGGATACCAATAACCAGCCCGGATTGAATGCTAACAACACTGAGCCAGAAGTTGAGGAAGTGGTTGTGACTGGCGATTTCATTCGCCGTGGTGATGATGGAAACAACACGATAAGTATCTCTATAGGGGGCACAAAAGTTGATGGCAAAGGCGGTATCGATCGTGTGATATTTATGGGGCAGTCCTCCGAAGCGGAAATATCATTCATTGACGATGAATTCAGCGTGACAGTAGAGAATCACCGAGCAGTTGGTTTAATTGATATCGAGCGCATCTCTTTTGATAACACCAACCTGGCACTTGATATGTCTGGCAATGCCGGCGTGGTGGCTAAAACCCTGGGCGCTGTCTACGGTAAAGATGCCATTACCAACACCGAGTTTGCCGGCATTGGTCTGTTGCAACTGGATAATGGTATGGATTTCGAATCACTGATGGATATCGCGCTGACGGCACGTCTTGGCGCAGACTACAGTGACGCGGAACTGATTAATCTGCTGTATAGCAATGTGGTGGGTGAAGCACCTGACCAGGCTGAGTTTGATGCCTATCAGGACCTGCTTGATAGCGGGCAGATGAACCATGCTCAGTTGGGATTACTGGCGGCAGAACATGAGTTGAATGCGGTAAATATTGATCTGGTGGGGCTGGCCGAGTCAGGTTTGGCTTATGATCTGGCTCTGTAAGATTTTTAGCCTGTTTCTTTAAAGAGCGACTCTGCGACCACTTTCCGATGGCGAATGACCTTTATATAAACACTCATCGAATAGTGGCATACTTGAGCCTGGCTTGGTCGACAAACCTGCGAGGCCAATTTACTCTAATTAACATAAAAAAAGAGGAAAACGCATGAAAACATTGAAGTTATTCTCTCTGGCAGTAGCACTGGGTGGAATGTTGGCGACACCTGCCGCAATGGTATCGGCGCAGGAGATCGAGCGTAAAGGCGAAGGCCGGCATTTCTACACTACCATTCGTGTACCAGCCAACGCTGAGTCCCTGTATCTGAGCGGGTCTGGCGCATCCCCGATGGAAGATGGCACCTGGGGCGACATGGAGCAACAGACCATCGATACCTTTAACGGCTTTAAGGAAACCCTCGAAGCGGAAGGCTGGTCGATGTCTGACATTATTCAGGTCAGAGCATTCGCCGTTGCTGGCGACGATGGTGAATTGGATTTCGATGGTTTCAATCGCGGCTACCGTCAATTCTTCGGGACTGAGGAAAACCCTCAGAAGCCGGTTCGTTCTTTTGTTGAAATTAAAGACCTGGTCGTAGATGGCTGGTTAGTTGAAATTGAAGTGCGTGCGGCGCGTGTGCCTTGAGGTACTGAAAACGTTTTAACGGCATAATGGACAAGCCTGGTGCAGTTATGTGCCAGGCCTGCTTTCAGTGCGTCGTAGACCATGGCCATGCCGTCTTTGTGGCCGTATATGATGTTGTTGTGGGTGATGTGTTCCTGGGCGCTGGGATGGACCTGATTTTGGTGACACCCCAATTGAATGGGAGGATGTGGTGTTTTAGTTTTAGTTTTAGTGGGATGGTTTTGATCATACTGCGGTGCTCACTTTATTTGACCCTTACATACCTAGCTAACTTTACACCTTTACTAATTTCTGTACCGTATGACTCATTGATACCAGCAGCTTTTGCTATATCTATTTTTGATACACCTAAATTGGCGATTTCTTTAGCATACTTTACGCCGAACAGATGAATCATTGCTACTGACTCCCCTTCATCAGACTCGAAATACATTTCATGTAGTTTTTTACCCAGATCCTCTAATGTCATAGTTAACCCTGCTTCATAAGTGAATAATGCTTTATAGATATCTTTTACCGTTGAGTATTCTTCAAACTCTCTCTTTTTCACTACTCTCACATTAGACCTTTCTTTTTTTAAACCACTCGAATCCCCTTTGGTATGTTTGGCTGTCTCAAAGCTGCTAATGTCAGGCAAAGGATCGCCTGGCTGACCACCGAAAAAAAGAAAAGGACCCAATTCTAAAGTATCCTGATTGAAGTATATCCAAACCACACAACCAGATTGCTTTTTAGCTAACGACACATGAATGTTTTGACGGGAAGTTTCAGCTCCAACAAACGCGGTTTTTAATTGCACGTGTCTAAGAAAACCATTTGCTTCAATGATCAGATCATAACCAGAGTTATCAACTTCGGGTTTCGATACTTCCACTGAGTAGTCTTTCTTGATCCACGACAACTTGAGCAGTTCGCCAATAAATAAGTGTTCTATAAGTTTTTCTCGATACGACGAATTTAATGAATGCTCTTCCATGCTATTCCCAACAGTACAATTTTTCAGCGATTATTTGGTTTTCCAACATACCCTCGAACTTCAGGCACTGTTTCCCTAAGCTTGTTGTACAATACACGGTGTAAATTCTTGTTATTTCTGGATTTTTCCAAGGCAACTTCAAGTAAATCCTGATATTCTACGGCGCGCTCTCCAAGAGCAAGTAAAACAGTTTCTATCAGAGATTCATCCTTGTTTTTTTTGGCTAAACTGACGCCTTCAGTGAGCATCTTTTGATAAGCAGGCGAACTCCTGGCAAACCTTCTTCCATGTAGCAAAAACATATCAAGTTGGGTGATATCGGTTGAATCAACTCCTTCAGCCTCTCGCTCAACAATCTTATGAACTTCTTGTTTGTACTCTCGCTTTAGATACTCTCCCCAATCTTTCATTTCGATAAGGTCATCTAAAGTCATCTTTTCCATGTGCTGTTTTATTTCGTGCTCAAGATCACTGTTCATATTCTGATTCAACGCAGCAGCTCGACCACCGCAGGTCGAACAATACACTTCAGCACAGCCACACCGGGACCTGAATTGGGAGAGTTGTGAGATCAGCCTTTGAAAGTTCATAAAGACACCTTTCTTATTTGACTGAGTCATTACCGACGCTATGCTCATATTGCTCCAATATGAACTTTCTAACCGGCTCCCATAGCACAATACAACCACCGTTCTCTTCGAATACTTTGCCATGATTTTTCGGACCAAAGTTTTTCATCTGGTTGTAGTTACCATCGAAGTCCTTGATGTCTTCGCACTTTGCACGGAGTTTATTTTGCGTCAGAAATGGATCTGATTTAGACAGTTCCAAATAGCGCATTAAAATTTTGCTATTAATTTGTTGAGGGTTTCGAAACCACTTGGGAACCCTCTTTTCAACTTTGCTTTTCTCTTCTTGTGGTGAGGTAACGCTAGAACCTGAAGTCGTTGTTTTGGAAACAATGGCTGATGGTGAGTCTTCAGTAAGCTCTTTTTCGAGCTGTGAGAGGAGCACTAAACTCTGAACAAGTTCTGAGTGCGCTGCTTTTTCTGCTCCTTCTTTTGAAATCAAAAATGCTGCTGATTGTATTGCTGCTCTTATATCTGAAATTAAGCCACATGAAGTTGACATATCACCCTCCTTTTTGACTTAATAATACTCAATAAACAAATTAAGTCAAATATATTTACTAATTTTAACTTAATTAACTTATCAAGTGTTGCAGGAAGGGCCATGACGAACGGTTTGAAAACTACATAATTTAGCTATCTAACTGAATTTATTCACTTAAAATAGATATCGTCAAAGTGAAAACAATTCGACTTAGAGATTTCTTTCCATAATGTAATTCTTCAACTCCACCCCATCACGCACCACCACACTCTCTGAAACCACCGCAAACCCCTTCCTCTCAAAGAAAGGCCTGGCAGTAATACTGACATGGGCATACAGGCGTTCGTGTCCTGCTCCGGTGTTTAGCAGGGTATCCATGAGTGCCGTGGCCACACTTTGGGACTGATGACGGGCACTGACGAAGAAGTGATCGATGTAACCGTCGTCCTGCAAATCGGCGTAACCTGCGATTTGACCATCTATACTAGCGATATAGGGTTTGTTTTTGGTCAGTTGTTGCCATTTCCACCTTTGTGCTAACATTTGTACACACAAAATGTATGGTGCAACTATGGATACCCGAATACAGTTTAGAGTTGATGAAGAGACCAAACGATTGGCGCAATTAATGGCTGAGAGCCAGGGACGGACGCTGAGTGATGCGTACAGGGAACTGACTGAAGAACTCGCTGAGCAGCAGCGAAAAGTCATGGCGCATGATCAATGGCTGAGCGAGCAAGTGAATGCGGCATTTGAAAAACTGAATGCTGGTAATAGCGAGTTCATCCCTCATGAAGACGCGAAGACTCAAATGGAAGCTCGAAAAATGAAGATAAGGAATAAAACGGGCAAATGATCGTATGGGAAAAAAGCTCACTGGATGATCGAGAGAGGATATTTGAGTTTCTGTATGCGTTTAATCCCGTTGTCGCAGAGAAAACGGATTTAGTCATCGAAGCCAAGGTTGAAAATTTACTGGAACAGCCTCTAATGGGCCTGGAAAGAGTAGGTATAGCTGGCCGGTTATTGATCATTCCGGAAGTTTCAATGATTGTTTCCTATGTAGTGATAGAAGATATTATTCATGTGTTACGGGTACTCCATCAGAAAGAGCAGTTTCATGAAGCGCAATGATGCATTTGCTATGAATAAGCAAAAAGGCGATCTGCAAAACAGCAGGATTGCTATCTTTCAATTTGATCCGGTAAGCGGTAACTGGTGCTGCGCCCTCTTCCCGGATTTTGAATGAAAACACCTCTTGCTTTCAATTCCTGAATATCGCGCAGAGCAGTGTCATTTGAACATTTGGCCAGCCTGGCGTATTTGGAGGTGTTCATGAATCCTTCAAAGCCATCTTCAAGCATTCGGTTAATGATCAACCGCTGACGTTCATTCACGGGTCTTTGATTGATACTATCCCAGAGCCTTGCTTTGAATAGCACATTGCCAAGCGTGGTTTCGGCTTTGGCAACAGCCCGGCCGAGACAGTCCAGAAACCATGATAGCCAATCTGTCAGATCAGGTGTCGCGCGCTGCTGCTTTTCCAATTGATTATAATAGTGCTTACGCTCTGTCTCTATCTGAGCTGACAGGCTGTAGAAGCGCTCCCGTGTACCGTCCGCACGTGCCAACGCCATGTCAGCAATGGCTCTGGCAATTCGTCCATTACCATCATCAAATGGGTGAATGGTGACAAACCACAGATGAGCAATGCCTGCTTTGATAACGGGGTCAATGTCATCACTATTGTCAAACCAGGCAAGAAACGTCTGCATTTCCTTTTCCAGGCGTTCGGCAGCCGGCGCTTCAAAGTGTACTTTTTCTTTACCCACAGGGCCTGAAACTACCTGCATTGGGCCTGTTTCTATCGTACGCCAATCGGCAACTGTGATTTTTTGCATGCCGCTACGGCCTGTCGGGAATAATGCGGCGTGCCAATCAAAGAGACGTTCTCTCGTCAATGGTTGAGAGAATTTCTGGGTAGAGTCCAGCATCATTTCGACGATGCCCTCTACATCCCGGCTTGCGGGAATCATCCCTGCTATATCGATTCCCAGTCTGCGGGCGATTGAGGAACGAACTTCTTCCGGGTTCAGGTTTTCACCTTCTATGGCGGAGGATTTGACCACGTCACTGGTTAGTGTACGCAGGCTGGCTTCACGTTTGAGTTCAAAGCCGAGCCCTTCCATTTTGCCAAGTAACCGCCCCTGACGGTGTCGTATATCGGCTAATTTGGATGTCAGCGCTTTGGCATCCCAGGAGAAATCTGGCCAGTCGGATTGTTCGTGAATCCACATATTAATCACCGCATAATTTAAGGTGATTATAGGTGTTATTCACCGCAAGGTCGAGGATGGTGTGTTAAATGCAGGAGTATTTCGCCTGTATTATTTACACATTCACTTCGCTGCAGGTTGTGGAGATGTTTGTACAGTAATCTGCAAACCCAGTGCTTTGGCAACTTTTGCCACGGTGGTAAATGTTGGATTACCTTCGGGCGACAACGCTTTATAAAGCCCTTCTCGGGTTAACCCTGTATCTCGTGCAAGTTGGCTCATGTTCCTGGCACGAGCGATCACACTTAATGCATGCACAATGAACGAAGGGTCATCACCCGCTTCCTCGAGGCATGCCTCGAGATATAATTGAATATCTTCTTCAGTTTTTAGATGCTCTGCTGAGTCCCAGCGTGTTGTTTTGATACCCATAGCCGCTAACTCACTGTCTTGTATATCTGGCCTTGTTCCTTCCAATGACAAACTGTCAACTGTAGTTAACAGTATAGATACTAATTTAGCAAGTCATCCACTCTATGAAACGTATAAACCCCGTTGTAATCCACACTTAGCACGGCATTGGTTTCTGGATCTATTTCAAACGTCACTTCAAACCCCTCCTCGATTTCAACGAAGGTGCTGTCATCAACAGGCAGGAAGGTGTTGGTCATACCGTCATTGGGGTCGTGGAGAACAAGCTGGTTGTCTTCGCCCTGGGTCATGTTGAGGTAGTAGTCGCCGGCTTCCCGGTATTGGTAGGTGCCGGTGTAGCGGGCGAGCTGGTCATCGGTCAGTGGTATGGGCTGGATATGTCTGGGTTGGAGGACGTTGATGTTGTAGTGGGCTGAGAAGGCGCGGATGAGTTCGTCGTGGAGAATGTTGCCCTGCTCGGCGTTGGTCATAACAATGATGCCTGCATTGGCGTTGAAGGCGTTGACCATGATGTTTTTGTAGCCACCGGGGTTGGCGCCGCCGTGGAAGAAGTATTGGTCTGTGCCCTCCCCTCTGATACCGACGCCGAGGCCCCAGTTGTTTTGTGGGGTGAGCATGGCGTTGGCGAGGTATTGGGGGATGATGGCGCCGGGTTTGCCTTGATGGGCGTTCTGGATGGCGATGGCGAATTTGGCGATGTCGGTGGGTGTGGTCCAGAGGCCGGCGGCGGCAAGTTCAGGGTAGATGAGCCAGCCGTCTGGGTGTGGTTGTCCTTCGTTGTCGTGGGCCAGGCTGATGTTGGTTTGGGGGTATTGGTTAAAGGTGCTGTCAGTCATCTGGAGTGGCTGAAAGATGGCTTGTTGGAAGTAGCTCTGGAAGCGGGTGCCGGTGATGTCTTGTATGAGTTGCTGGAGGATGGTGTATCCGCCGCCTGAGTAGTTGAATTGTGTGCCTGGAGTGATCATGATTTCGATGGCTGGGGTGTTGCCGAGTCCGTTGAGGACGCCGACTGTGTTGGGGATGATGTCGGATTTTTGGTAGCCCTGGAAGCCGCTGATGTTGATACCGGCTGTGTGGTTGAGGAGTCGTCTGATGGTGACGGGTTCGTCAAAAGGGTTTTGGACTTGCCAGGATGTGAGGTATTGGTTGATGTCGGTGTCGAGGTCGAGGTTGTGTGTTTGTGTGAGTTTTAGGATGCCGAGTGCAGTGACGGGTTTGCTGATTGAGGCGGCCTGAAATTTTGTGTGGGTTGTGAGGGGTGTTTGTTGGTTGGCGTCGCTGACGCCAATGGTGTCGGTCCAGGTGATTTGGTTGTTGTTGAATATTGCGATACTGACGCCTGGTGTATTGTATTTGGCCATTCTTTGTTGAATGGGGTATGTGGGGGTTTGGTTGCCGATTATTACGGCTGGGATGAGGTTTTGTTGGATGGATTCTGGGGTTGGGTTGGTGCAGGTTGTTAGGAGGAAAAGAATGCCAAGGGCTACTGCTTTATTCATGGGTTATGTCTTCGGAATTGAGGGGATTGTTAGGGAAGACATTGGTTGGGGTGGGAAGTTCCGGGTATCCGTTGGAGGTGTGTAGAGCGACATAAGTCGTATTATCGTTACCGCATAACGCCGCCTTGTAGGTCAAAATTAGATTTCCGTTGGCATTTTCTGGAAATATACACAATGTTCATCCTGTTTATATTCGGAATAACCAAGTGTTTTGTAGAACTGCATGACTGGGTTGACTTTCATAACACTGAATCTGAGTGGAAGTTTCAGGGTATTGGATCGGGACTGTAAATATTCCATGCTGTATCGCCCTACTCCACGCCGCTGGCAGGATGGTTCGACCAATAACATATGCAACCATAGGCACTCACTCTGTTCCTTTGCACAAAAAGCAGCAACTCTCGAAATTCCTTCAAGTACGATCATGAAATTGGTTATACCTAGGCTTTCCTTGAAACCTTTTTCCTGAATCTCATCATCCCAGCCCCAGGTCGCCTCAACGTAGCGCCGTAGATTCGTTAGGTACAATTGCCAAAGCCACGCCTCATCAGTCATCTGTGCTTTTCTGAGTTGAAGTTTCATCTGGTTATTCTGACAATACAGCATACTGATTCCGCTGGGATCGGTGAGTGGCAATGCCTGTTGTGGGCAGTTCGATTGCATTGATGTTTTCGGTGGCCATATTATGCTCTACGAGATGATCAATGGATGAGTGCCAGCAACATAAGTTAGGATTATTCCAGTTCCTCAAGCCTCTGCAAATGCATTTCTCTATCTTGCTTGTCCAGAATAAAATCCGTTTATAGTGGTCAAGCCATTTTGGACACACTCTGAGCGAAATTTTGCTTAGAACGCCGTGCTCACCGGTAAATTGCGAGCGCAGTGAGTAATTTATCAGCGTGCAGCACTTTGTTATATGCCCTGTCTCTTATACACATCTGACGCTGCCGACGACTCCTTACG
>OJHY01000452.1_pt1 | contig 10672 bp, 15 predicted proteins | sample 1595301 | NCBI WGS metagenome assembly OJHY01 (sample SAMN05416880, study PRJEB24817) | seawater metagenome | isolation source: Sea water | place: Canada:Atlantic | collected 2013-11 | reverse complement strand
GACTCTGACTCTGACTCTGACTCTGACTCTGACTCTGACTCTGACTCTGACTCTGACTCTGGTTCAGATTTTTGTTCTTCACCCGTTACAGGGGGTGAATCTACCCGGCCAGGTGATCGATCCCGTATATTGGGGGTGTTTTCTTCCTCCCACTCCAACCCATCTCGCTCGGGGATGGAGTCGGGATCTACCGGGGGTAAAGACAAATCTTCATTGGCACGCTCTTGCAAAGCGCGTTGCTGATGGTTATGCAATAGCTTCACAGTTACCACAATGGCGATGATGGCTAGTAGCACAAAAATGAAATACAGGAACATGAAAGGCTTCTTTCCTTGTCTCTCTAATCGCTGGGATAGTTGTTTTTGCTAAAGATACCATGAGTCACCCGCTTGTGTTGCCTTTTCCCGGTCTGGAGTTTTCCGGGCGCTGTTTTGAGCGGCTAAAACCCCAGCAAAGAGGAAGCTGACAATTTTTTTCAATTTTTTAACAATTCTAACTATCCCTCCTGGAAAGCTTTTGCTATTATGCGCTCCGCACTGAGGCGAGGGTCTCAGCGCACTATTCACCAGAAATTTTCTGCAAACTCATGTAGAGTAGGGCTGGTTGAATAAGCCAGAATTCAATGAGAATTCATTAAATAAGTATTTACAAAAAAACTAAAAAAATACTTGACGGCGACGCAGCGTCTACTTAAAATTCGCGCCGCTTTCTGCAACAAGGCAGGAAACAAAGTTTTCTGTCCCCTTCGTCTAGAGGCCTAGGACACCGGGTTTTCATCTCGGCAACAGGGGTTCGAAACCCCTAGGGGACGCCATATTCCAAGCCTGGCTTTTGCCAGGCTTTTTTTTGCCTGCAACCTGTGGATTCTACGTTTAACGAAGTGACGGGGTGCCAACCATGACCGATCGTGCTCAGCATGCCATATCGATTCGCAATCTGAAAAAAACCTATGCCAACGGCTATGAGGCGCTGAAGGGTGTCGACCTGGATGTGGCTGAAGGGGATTTCTTCGCGTTGCTGGGGCCAAATGGCGCCGGCAAGTCCACCATTATCGGCATCATCTCCACGCTGGTGCGTCTGACCTCCGGCGATATCCAGATTTTCGGCAAAGACGTTGCCACGCACGTCTATGAAGCCAAACTCTCTCTTGGTGTTGTGCCCCAGGAAGTCAACTTCAGTCAGTTTGAAAAGGTGGGCGACATTGTTCGAACCCAGGCAGGGTATTACGGGCTAAGCCCGAAACTGGCCCGTGAACGCACTGAGAAGTACCTCAAAAAACTGGACCTGTGGGATAAGCGTGACAATCGTGCGCGGATGCTGTCCGGTGGTATGAAACGTCGCCTGATGATTGCCCGGGCACTGGTTCATGAGCCAAAACTGCTGATATTGGATGAGCCGACCGCCGGCGTTGATATCGAGCTGCGCCGTTCCATGTGGGATTTTCTCCAGGAAATCAACCGCAATGGCACCACGATTATTCTGACCACACACTATCTGGAAGAAGCTGAGCACCTGTGCCGCAATATTGCCATCATCAATCACGGCGAAATTATTGAAAACACCAGCATGCGCAGCCTGTTAAGCAAGTTGCAGCAACAGACCCTGATTTTTGATTGCATTAATGAAGTCTCTGCTGCGCCACAATTTGATGACAAGCAAATCCAGTCAACCTGGATTGATGCTCATACGTTTGAAGTTACCATGCCTGCCAGTCACGACATCAATGCTTTGTTTGCTGCACTGACAGATCAGGGCGTTCGTGTGAAAGGGATGCGTAACAAGAGCAACCGTCTGGAAGAATTATTCCTGTCACGCTTGCAGCATGGTCGCGAATCACAGGCGCAGACTGAATCAGTCAGCGAAGAGCAGAAGCGCCTGAATAAAAAGGAGGGTGCTGATGTTTAACAGCCATATCTTTATCGCATTCCAGACCATTCTGGTGAAAGAGGTGCGCCGTTTTACCCGTATCTGGCTACAGACGCTGGTGCCACCCGCAATTACCATCGGCCTGTATTTCCTGATTTTTGGCAACCTGATTGGTCGGCGCATTGGTGAAATGGGCGGGTATAACTATATAGATTTCATCGTGCCAGGCCTGATCATGATGGCAGTGATACAAAATGCCTACGCCAATGTGTCATCGTCCTTTTTCAGCAATAAATTTCAACGCTGTATTGAAGAAATACTGGTCTCACCTGTGCCCAATTATGTCATTCTGCTCGGCTTCGTTGCCGGCGGTATGGCCAGGGGGCTGATGGTCGGTATGATTGTTACTATCATGTCTTTTATCTTTACCGATCTGCATATTGAGCACATCGGTCTGACCTTGTTGGTGGTACTGCTGACTGCGATGGTTTTTGCGCTGGCAGGGTTTATCAATGCGCTGTTCGCCAATACCTTTGATGATATCTCCATCATCCCGACTTTTGTGCTGACACCGCTGATTTACCTGGGCGGCGTGTTCTATTCAGTAGAGTTGCTGCCTGAATTCGGCCAGTGGATTTCCGCGCTTAATCCGGTGCTGTATATGATCAACACCTTCCGTTACGGCATTCTGGGTAGCAGCGATGTGAATGTCTGGTGGGCACTGGGCATGCTTTTCCTGTTCAGTGGTATTCTGTTTACGACTGCCATCGTGCTGCTGCGTCGCGGCACCGGGCTCAGACATTAAAGGTAAACTGCAGATGGCAGAGAATCCACTTGGAAAACAGGTCGATTACCCTCAACAGTACGATCCTTCGCAGCTGTTTCCTGTTGCGCGTGCTGCCAATCGTGCAGCCATCGGAGTCAACGAGAGTGACCTGCCATTTAAGGGGTATGACCACTGGCGCGCCTACGAGCTGTCCTGGCTCTCTGAAAGCGGATTGCCACAGGTAGCCACTGCCAACATCTACGTGCCTTGTCAGAGCCCCAATATCGTTGAATCCAAATCAATGAAGCTCTATTTCAACTCGCTGAACCAGAGTACCTTTGCCTCATCAGAGCAGGTGCAGCAGTGTATCGCAACAGACCTCTCCAAGGCCGCCGGGGCAGATGTTAAGGTCACGCTCCACGGCCCCGATACCCAGGTACTGGAATCCGGCCTGATGCCCGACTCAGCTGTCCTGTTAGACACATTTGGCCTTGATACATTGAACCTGGACACATCGATCGTTGAGGCCACAAACTGGCAGCCCGATGTCGCACTGCTCAAATCAGCAGAATCCGTAGGAGAAGAGGGTACCGGTCGCGTTCAGGAACAGCTCTACAGCCACCTGTTCCGCTCCAACTGTCCGATCACCCGTCAACCCGACTGGGGCAGCATCCTGATCGACTACAGCGGTCAAGCCATCTCACACCCCGGTCTGCTGCGCTACATCGTTTCCTACCGCCAGCACGAAGGCTTTCACGAGCACTGCGTAGAGATGATCTTCAATGACCTGCTCAACACCTTCAACCTTGACTGTCTGACGGTCAGCATCAACTACCTGCGCCGCGGCGGCATCGAAATCAACCCGATCAGAAGCACCGAATCCACCGATTCCATAAAACTGCCACGCCTGATCCGCCAATAAGCCCATCCGGCCCGGCAAGAAGCCATTAACGAACTGCCAAAAACCCGCAAAAACGCACGTTTGCCTTGTAATCAACGCTCCGCTGTTATAGATTACGCGCCTTGAAACGGAGAGGTGTCCGAGTGGTCGAAGGAGCACGCCTGGAAAGTGTGTAAGTCGAAAGGCTTCGAGGGTTCGAATCCCTCCCTCTCCGCCAAAATCCCCCTATAAAATCAATAACTTACAGATTTTATAATTTCCCAGTGTCCCACTTATGTCCCGAAACCGGTGTGATTGACTTGGCCAGCGCCAGGTGATTCGGCGCTAAGTGGGCATACCGCATTGTCATCTTGATATCCACGTGCCCAAGAATATCCCTGAGCGTCAGAATGTCACCGCCGTTCTGGATAAAGTGCGCGGCATAGGTGTGCCGCAATATGTGAGTACTCTGACCGGTGGGCAGTTTAAAAGACAGTTTCAGTGCCAGCCGATCAAATGCCACCATGCTGGATTCAGGAAAAAGCTTGTTACCGCCTTTCGGGTTGTGAGCCAGCAGCATTTTTTGCATCTGATCACTGATCGGAATGGTGCGGTTACGCTTTCCCTTCGTGTCTGTGAACGTCACTGTGCCATTTTTCACCCGTGAGCGGGTCAAGTTAGTGGCTTCACCCCAGCGACAGCCTGTAGAGAGGCACAGCAACGACATGGGGTACAGATGGGGGTTGCGGCTGGCTTTGGCTTTTTCCAGCAGTTCACTGACCTCTGATTGTTCCAGGTAGGATAATTCGCTTTCTGACAGTTTGACCGGCCTGATCTTGCCGAACGGGTTGTCATAGTTGATATGATCAGTGCGGATCAATTCATTAAACACCGCGTTGCAGTAACCCAGGTGGTTGTTAAGCGTTTTCGGGTTGGCGGGTTTGCCTCGTACCTTCTTGTTCTTCCGGTACCGGGTGAAGTCCATGCCGGTCAGATTGGCTGCAATCGGATCATTCATGGCATCGGCGATTGCCAGCAGGACGGAACGGCGGCGTTCCCCTTCCTTCAGAAAATACCCGTGTGTTTCATACCACAGTTCGACCAGATCAGAAAAGCGCCGGGTATCAGGCGCGGTGGGGTTCCACTCTCTGCCCTGGGTGGCTTCATTGGTGACAAATGCCTCAAAACGCAGGGCTTCAGCGCGGGTATCAAAGCTGCGGCGAATCCGTTTGCCCTGATGCCCTTGCGGTCTGAGATCTACTTTCCATTTGCCGTTAACTTTCTTCGGCATTACTTGATGGAAACTAACTCAATCAACGATTTGTCAGCATCAATGGCAGCGTCAATGTATTGTTCGCTAAGGGTGCCATTTAAGGAAGGGAGCAAATCAGCCGTAAAGGTAGCGTTGCCAACAGATAAGCTACAGTGAATGTTGTTGTTAGAAAGAACAATACATGTGCCTGTTGCTGGCGTGGCAGAACTGCCAGATATAAGCATTCCATTTGCCGCCAATGTTTGAGAGCCCTGATTGATGTCGAGAATCATCCGATCATAATTAACATCACTAATCGGCGTGCTGATTGACCATTCAATACTATAGTCAGATTCAGCGAGTGACAGGGCAGGGAAAAGCAGTGCAATACATAGTGTGATAACGCGCATAGTGTAGTCTCCTTGACTAGGTGTGTGAAAACCATCTATCTGCAATCCTTGCCGCCACCTTATATCCGGCGTCCGTGCCAGCTATCCCATTTATGCGGTTCGTGATTGCTCTATCTCAGGACTGATCTGGCCTGCCTGTGGTGCAGTTTCACCAGTCATCAGCCATAAAGCGTATTTTTTGTATCGTTCGTGCGTGGTGATTTTAAGTAATTCTTTTGACCCCGGACTGCGCCTTCCCTGTTCAACATTACGCAAAGTGGCAATGTTAATGCCAGTTTCGACACAAAAGTCGAACTGAGCAACCGCCTCAGCTTCTCTTATATTTTTTATCTTTTCGCCGATTTCCATAAATAAAATCTATTGGCGTACGCCACTAGGCGTACTGTAGTCTAATTGCGTACTTCAAAAGGCGCACTGACCGACAAGAACAGACAGGGCGCACCACAACAGAAAAGAGTATCAGAAAATGGCGTCTAACAATATCCATATTCATTTAGATGGGTCTCCTTATTGGACTGCTGAGCGATTCGCAGCCCACTCAGGAATGACAGTGGGTGCAGTCAAAAAGCGGATTGAACGCGGGGAATTACCCGTCGATTCCTTCAACCTTGAAGACTCCGCAACAAATCGCGCTACCAAATACATCAACATGATCAAGCTGGCACAAATGGCAGCTTCATCATCGTTCGACCATCCCAGACTAAAGTCATAGCGATTAACGGAGCCTGAATCATGAGCGAATTAGAGCAACACGGAAAACACGTTCAAATGATGCACTTTGTCATGGCGGCGGGTCAGATGGTGAAAATGGACTGGCGGCAAACGCTGAGGGTCACAGAGATTCTGATTGAGCAGATCGGAGATAAACCGATTGCCCAGGTCACACTTGATGAATTGCTCAATGCCCTAAGCGCATGGGAGCGTGAAACCGGGCTGATTATCAGCCAACCGAGACCGGCCGCATGATACCGGCTCAGACCGCCACACTAACCGAACAGACGCCATACCACCGTATGGCGCACGTTTGGTTACTTCTCACCGAACACCACCGACAAAAAATCTGTGAACTGGCGCGAGTTGGCACCGGCCATGCTGGTGTGCACTGGTATGCCGTGCCGGTCAGTGATGCCCGGTTGATATTGGAGCAAATGCGGATGTTTGGCGCGTTCTGTCACATGATCCACGACGACGACACAGCCCAGCAGCGGGCTGAAACCTTCCAACAGACACAAGGCACCGGGACGCATGGGTAATCAGGTATCAGTGCTGTTTGCGCGTAGTGATAGCAATTATAAAAAAATGCTTGGCTGTGACGTTTGGGACAAAGACCGGGACGCTCGCAATTATATCGGAGCAAATCCGGTTATTTGTCATCCGCCGTGCCGTGGGTGGGGCAGGTTGCGAAAATTCGCAAACCCTGAACCAGGTGAATTAGAGCTGGCTGGGTTTGCAGTTGATCAAGTGCGCCGTTGCGGTGGTGTGTTGGAGCATCCTGCATTCTCCAATTTATGGGAGGCGGCAGGGTTGCCGGGTCCAGGTAAAGGGCGTGACATATTTGGTGGCTGGACATTGCCAATTGCCCAGTTCTGGTGGGGGCATCGAGCAAATAAAGCTACATGGCTTTATATCGTTGGGTGTGAGATGGGAGAGATACCTGATATTCCAATAGTGTTAGGTGAAGCGAGCCACGTTATATCCAGAAGCCGAGGCCGGCAAAAACGGCCTGAAGTGACAAAGGCAGAGAGAGAGCACACGCCACCGGAGTTATGCCGATGGTTGTTCGATCTGGCGGTCAGGTGTGGGGGTGACAATGGGTAATCCAGCCGTGGCCGGGATAGATCACCCGGATAACGTCAGATTTCGTCAGAAGCACATTGCAAAATTTATCGGGGTGGGCAAAACCATTGCCGGGGGCTACATGAAAATCGCTCGCCGGTCTGGATACGCTGCCGCAAATCAGGCGCTACTGTCAGCCAATAAACGGTTGAAGCGTGGTGACCTGAATCTGTCTTGGGATGATGACCAGATCACGCCATGGTGTGAAACCAAGGCAAAGCAATGCAGCAAGTACGTTTACCAGTACGACGAACGGTTAGCAGAACGGCGTATCCGTGCACTGTTGGCCGTGTATGACATCGATTTCCCGGATCAGAGCATTGATCTGTTTGGTATCGAGTCAGCGTTCCAGCGTTGCCAGGACGAACGCTGGTGGCGGCGCCAGGTGCGGCGCATCCAGTCGAGGGAAGTGGATGAACTGGCGCGAGCATGGCGGCTGGTGCATGAAAAAGGCCAGGTGTATTGCAGTGATGACACGCTGGAACGGCGGCGGGAACAGAAAACGCGCAATCGAAAATTACTCAAGCAAATGCAGGCTACTAATGACATCGGGCAGGAATACACGCTCGATGAATTATCAGACATGGGCGTCAGTAATCCTGATAACAAACGGGCTGAACTGATGGTCAGAATGCGCGGCTTTGAAGAGTTGGCACAGGCAACGGGCAAGGTCGGTGAATTCTACACGATCACATGCCCGTCAAAATATCACGCAGTTTACAAAAAATCGGGGATACCTAATGCAAAGTGGAACGGTTCAACGGTCAGAGAGGCGCACTCATATTTGGTGCATTTGTGGGGTCTTATTCGGGCTGATCTTCACCGCAATGGCATTACTGTTTTCGGGTTCCGTGTCGTTGAACCTCACCATGACGGGTGTCCGCACTGGCATCTACTTTTGTTTGTTGAGCCTGAGCAGCGGTTTACTTGTCGGCGCATCGTTAAAAGCTACTCAGAGCGTGAAGACAAGGCTGAAATTAAAAAAGACGGTGATCGGTTCAAGGCTATAGGTATCGACCCGGCCAAGGGCACGGCGGCGGGATACATTGCTAAATACGTGTCGAAAAACATTGACGGTTACCGGCTGGCTGATGATGGCCTGGGTAAGTGTGCCAAGTCGAGCGCAGAACGCATTGAAGCATGGGCGGCATGTCATGGCATCCGGCAATTCCAGCAGATCGGCGGGGCATCTGTAACGGTCTGGCGCGAATTGCGCCGGTTACGTGACCGGGAATGCGAGGGTGTCATGGAGAAGTGCCGCAAAGCGGCTGACGCGGCTGATTGGTGTGCATTCAATATGCTGATGGGGTCAGGCCGGTATCAGGCGTTGCAGGTTATCCGGGCAAACCAGATTGATAAAGAAACCGGCGAATTGATGCGGCGAACAAACCGGTTAGCAAACCATTACGGGGAACCGGTTACAGGCCGGATCATTGGCCTAATAGGTCACGGGTGCTCTGTCATTACCCGATTCTGGGAATGGTCAATAAAACATATCAGTAAGGTTTTGCCCGATTGTCGGGGCGTACCCAAACCGGGCTTTAATTTATATGAGCCGGGGTTTGGGATCAGTAGCGCGTAGCGCATCTTGGACTTGTGTCAATAACTGTACGGAAGGGGAAAAATAGAATGTCGAGACGAAGCATAAACCAGCAACGAATCAATCAAACCGCAGCGGAGCCGGTCAGCCAGCCTGAACCGGCCAAAAACCGTTATGCGTCACTGTCATGGACAGAATTGAGGCGCGAAGCCAGCAAGCGCGAGGTGGTTTCATGGCGGCGCAAGCGTGATGAAATCGAGGCGGAGTTACTGGCACAGGATGCAGCAGCATGAACAACGCTGAAATCATCGAAAAATCGCGCATCTGTCTGGCTCAAGCCAAGGCGCTAGTTTATGAGCTGGACAATGCGCCGGTTTATATCCGCAGAACGGAAAACGCGATTAAAGCCAGAGCAACGGCGGTCAGTGCAATTCAGCTGGTCGCAGAATTGCTGAAACGGGTCAAGGCTGAAGGCGAAGGGGGAAGCAGCAATGCCGAAGGTGGATAAACCGGTACTGGGCACCCGTCAGTGTCCAGATTGTGGCGAGGGTGGCAGCATCCATCTGGCTGCAGGAAAGCGGGGCAGTCTGTACCAGCGTTGCGGGTGCGGGTGCCGTCAAGAGAATGGCCGCATGATGCAGTCGCGGTTCTATTACGAGGCCGATTGGCGACCGGATTGCAAACCGGCTGCACCGGCCAATGTCTACCCGTTGGAAGAGTACCGGGAAAAGCTGGCGGCGCTGCATGAGCGCAACCGGGCGGCGGTCGGTCAGCCAGACCGGGAAAGCCAGCAATCACGCGAGGTTGCGCCGGTATCCGAAACCGGCAATGAACCGGTTACTAAACCGGATTTTATACCGGAAGAAAAACCGGAAGCGGAGCCGGAAAACAGCAAAAAAGGGCTGATCTGGCTGGGTGCAGGACTCGGATTAATTGCGGCAATAGTGGGGGCGGCATGAGTGAAGAAGCGCAGGAACAAAGCACGGTCAGTGCTGAAGAACAACAGCAGTTTGATGGGCTGGACAGCCTGATCAGCGAGGCATCCGATTTTAACCCAGGTGAAATGCCAGCGGGTGAAACCGGAAAGCAGCCGGCAGAACAGTCCGATGAATCATCGGCCATGATGTGCACCGGGCTGGTGACGGTCATTTTCACCACGGCAGCAGTGCGCCGGGGCGAACACTGGCAGTTGAGCGAACAGGAATCCGAGCAGTTAGGCGCGGCACTGGCGGCGGTGCTGGATAAATACATGCCATCGTTCAATGGCGGCGTTGAGGCCGCACTGATTATGACGGCGCTGGTCATTGTCCTGCCACGCACCATGCAGGATGCCAGCATCAAACGTGCAAGGCTGGAAGCTGAGCAACAGGAAACCGGAAAAGATACCGGGCGGCGTCAGCAGCAACAACCGGAACCGGCGAACGATACCGGGTACATTCAGGACAAAGCGGCTTAATGGCAATCAGAGCGAATCCCAGTCTACCGAACCGGCACACCGGGTACATTGCCTGTAGCGGCTACGGTAAAAGCCAGGCATTAAAGCAGAATACGGACATCCCGAAAAAGGGTGCCCGTGTTCTGCTTTGGGATCCAGACCATGACCACAAAGCCACCCACTTTGATGACTGGGGGAAATACGTCAAGGCGGTGGTGGCTGGCATGAAGTCCGGCCAGGGCTTCCGGCTGGCATGGGCGGGTGAAGTATCACAGTCCCGGTTTGAATCATTCTGCCGGTTAGTATGGGAATGTCTGGACGGCCAGCGATTGCTATACATCATCATTGAAGAACTGGCCGATGTGCAAAACTCACCGGGCAAAGCGTCCCAATGGTGCGGCCAGCTATTCAGACGTGCGCGAAAGTACGGCGGTATCATCCATTGGTGCAGCCAGCGATCAGAAGAAATCAGCAAAACAGTTTTCAGCCAGACTGAGAACTATTTTATTGGCTACCCGAACGACACTTGCACACCATCCCGCGTCAGTGAAATGTCACGCATAGCCAGGTGCACACCGGACGATTTATACAGACTGAAGCCACTGCAATTCAGGCGGAAAAAAGGCCGGGAAGCCACCACAATTCAACTGAAATACAAAAAAATCTGATTAATTTTAACCTATAGGT
>OJHY01000445.1_pt1 | contig 10765 bp, 8 predicted proteins | sample 1595301 | NCBI WGS metagenome assembly OJHY01 (sample SAMN05416880, study PRJEB24817) | seawater metagenome | isolation source: Sea water | place: Canada:Atlantic | collected 2013-11 | reverse complement strand
GACCATTAATGAGCAGGTCGCCGCCACTGCCGAGGCCACGACCGCCGGAATTGCCGCTGATGCTGACACCAGGTATGCGGTCAATCATGTCATTGACGGAGACGGGGTTGTAATCAGTAAAGTAAGAGGCTTCGTATACAATGGTGGAGTCTTCACCTTCCGCGTCTTCTGGCTGGGCAGTGACGAGCGTGCTGGCGGATGTGCTTGCAATCAGGGCCAGGCACAGGGCGCTGATGCGAAATCCGCCTTGTAGGGAGGGCGAGATAAACTCTTTACTGGACATGGTTTCTCCGGTTAACCCCAGGCAAAAGTCGAGCGGAAGCTCTTTTGTGAAGAACTTTGCTACTGATGCCTGGGTGGGGTTGGTCTAAGATTTTTATTAAGTATATCAAAAATCTGCATCCGGCTATTGTTACAATTTGTGAGAATCTAGAGACAGCGTGCCATTTTTAACGTAGAAATCTGACAATAGCATGTCATTAGAGGGCCAAAAAATTGCATATTCTGATTACAGGTGGCACAGGGTTTATCGGTAGTGCTTTGGTTCGTCTGTTTTTGAGCCAGGGGCACCGGCTAACCTTGTATGTGCGTGATTATGCGGCAGCCAGGCTCAAGCTGGGACCAGAGCCGGATCTGGTCAGGCACCTGGATGAAATTTCCAACACCGCTCGTATTGACGCGATTATCAACCTGGCTGGAGAGGGGATCGCTAATGAGCGCTGGACGCGTCAGCGGAAAGAGGTTCTGCTGGAGAGCCGGATTCAGCCGACACGTGACCTGGTACAAATGGTTGCGCGCCTGGAACACCGGCCCGCCGTATGGCTCAACAGCTCTGCTATTGGCTACTATGGCACTCAGTTACCTGGTGCAGAGTCTCCACTGACGGAGGCTGACAGCGGGCAGCCAGAGTATACTCATGACCTCTGTCGCCGCTGGGAAGCTGAAGCCAGAAAAGCGGAGGTTCACGGTATCCGCGTATGCCTGGTCCGCACCGGTATTGTGCTGGGTAATGGCGGGATGCTGGCGCAATTATTACCGATGTACAGGATGTGGCTGGGAGGTCGGATTGGTAGTGGTCGACAAATGATGTCCTGGATCCAGCTTCAGGATCTGCTGGCCGTGTTTCAACATCTGCTGAATTCACCGTCAAGTCAGGGTGTCTATAATGCCGTTGCACCTGAGCCGGTTACTCAGGCAACCTTCTCAGCGACACTGGCATCGCTGCTGCGTCGCCCCGCGCTGATGAATCTCAGAGCCTCCTGGGTGAGAGCCATGTTTGGCGAAATGGGTGACCGCCTGCTGCTGCAGGGTCAGCATGTCAAACCAGCACGACTACAGGCAGAGTCTTTTGTTTATAATTATCCGGACGTTCGTTCGGCATTGCAGGTATCGCTTTGCGATTTCGGGCTGAATTGAGGATAATAGCCAGCTTAGGAAGGCCTGTTTTACAGAGTTTGCACAAGGAATGGATAACAGCACACGATTAGACGACTCGTGCTGAAATTCAGGCAAAGTAAGCCGGGAATGCATTCCTGGCCTGATACCGTTTTGGGGAACACTGCTTTATGCAAAGAGAATCAATGGAAGTCGATGTCGTTATCGTGGGCGCCGGTCCTGCGGGGTTGTCGACAGCATGTCGCCTGCTGCAACTGGCCCGGGAGGCTGAGAAAGAGCTTTCTGTTTGTGTCCTGGAAAAAGGTGCTGAGGTCGGTGCGCACATTTTGTCAGGTGCTGTTTTGGAGACAACGGCTCTGGATGAACTGTTTCCTGACTGGAAAGAGAAAGGTGCGCCGGTAAAAACCGCTGTTGAAAGCGATGATGTTTACTACCTTCCTGGCCCGGAAAAGGCGATTCGTTTCCCTGACTTGCTGGTGCCGAAACCGATGCGCAATCATGGCAACTACATTATCTCCCTTGGTAATCTGTGTGGCTGGCTGGCAGAACAGGCTACTGAACTGGGAGCAGAAATATTCCCTGGTTTTGCAGCGGCAGAGGTGCTTTACCATGAGGATGGCAGCGTTAAGGGCGTCGCCACAGGTGACATGGGGGTTAACGCCAAAGGTGAGAAAAAAGACGCCTTCGAACCCGGTTTTGAATTCCATGCCAAGTACACCATTCTGGCCGAGGGGTGCCGTGGACACCTGGGCAAAGAGATCATTGAACGCTTTGAACTGGATAAAGACAGCGATCCGCAGCATTACGGGATTGGCCTGAAAGAAGTCTGGGAAGTTCCTGATGAGCTGCATAAAGAAGGGCTGGTCGTACACACGGCAGGTTATCCGACCACAGGTGACAGTTATGCTGGCTCCAGTGGTGGTTTTCTTTATCACGCTGAAAACAACCAGATTTCCCTGGGACTGATTGTTGATCTGGGTTATACCAACCCTTACCTCAGCCCTTATGATGAGTTCCAGAAGTTTAAACAGCACCCTGTTATCAAACAGTATATCAAGGGCGGTAAACGCATCAGTTATGGCGCCAGAGCGCTCAACAAGGGCGGGCTGAACTCCTTGCCAAAAATGAGCTTCCCGGGCGGCTTGCTGATTGGATGTGATGCGGGCACGTTGAATGCGGCCAAGATAAAAGGTAACCACACGGCGATGAGGTCGGGCATGCTGGCTGCCGAAGCCATGATGACCAAACTGACTCAGGACGACGTGGAAAGTGGTCAGGATCTGACAGTTTATGGTGAGATGATTCGCAAGTCAGGTCTGTATACTGAATTACACAAAACACGTAATTTCAGTGCCGGTTTCCATAAATTCGGATTCTGGGGAGGCAGTAGCCTGACTTTTATTGAACATAATATTTTCGGCGGTCACTTCCCGTTGACCTTCCATGATAAAACGCCGGATCACGCACAACTGAAGCCGGCCAGTCAGGCGCGCAAAATTGACTATCCGAAACCGGATGGTGAAATTACATTTGATAAGTTGTCTTCCGTGTTTCTTTCTAACACCAATCATGAAGAAGACCAGCCTTGTCACCTGCAATTGAAGGACGCCAGCATACCGATTGAGCATAATCTGCCCATCTATGATGAGCCGGCACAGCGTTATTGCCCGGCTGGTGTATACGAAGTGCTGGATGAAGGGGAAGACGGTAAACGCTTCCAGATCAATGCGCAAAACTGTGTGCATTGTAAAACCTGCGACATTAAAGACCCGGCTCAAAATATCCGCTGGGTTGTTCCTGAAGGTGCTGGTGGTCCGAATTACCCCGGTATGTGATGTTACTACTCCAGGCTGCAGTCCATAACGGGGCTGCAGCCATATCTCTTTCCTGGTCTGTTCCCGGATCAATACCTGCCTGCGTGTCATTAATCGCTTTTCACTTTAACGTTCAAAATTTCTGTTAAACCTGCAATGTTTTTTGGAACGCTACGATCTGAGTTATAGTACAGTAGTGGGAAAAGAGGGCTTTCTGGGGGGAGTGCCTGCTTCAGGGGGAGAGCGATATTGCTAGTGCGTCACCGGCTACAATTTCTAATAATCATATTGCTGACAGGAGCGCTGAGTGCCTGTCGTTTGATCTCTATTAATACCGGGTTTCGCCCTGACCCGGAGATCGAAAATCAGTTGCTGCCAAGAAGTAGATCCGAAGTGCCGGCAGCTGAATTGCTAGAAATGACACCAGAGATGATCGCTTACCTGGAAAAGCACGTTCCCTTCGATCTGGATGGATGGGAGCTGGTTGTGCAATTGCAGTCACTGCTTTTTTCCGAGGAATATCTTGGTATCGTTTATGATGATGCTGCGAATTTTTCAGCTGCTGAAGTTTTTGCCGAACGACGGGCCAACTGCCTTTCCCTGGTTAATCTTTATATTGCACTGGCCCGACACCTGGGGTTGGAAGTTAATTACCAGACAGCCAAAGTTCGCCCTACCTGGAATCGGCGCGGTGAGTTGTTAGTCGTCAGTGAGCATATCAACGCCCTGGGTAGGTTAAGTCCGAATAGCCAATATGTGGTCGATTTTACACCGGAAGTGCAACTTCAGCAGGCCTCTGCCAAAACGATTAGTGACCAGGAAGCAGAGGCACTTTATTTCAATAACCTGGCTGTCGAGCACCTGATTGAAGGTGATGTGGTTAAGGCGCGGGACACTGTTCAGCATGCACTGTATCTGGATCCTGAGCTGGATATTGCCTGGAACAATCTTGGTAGCATCCTGGGGCGGTTAGACCAGGTTGACCTGGCTGAATACAGCTACCAGAAAGCTTTTTGGCTAAACCGTAACAATGCCAGTGCAATCAGCAATCTTGCCCGGCTGTATGATGGTAAAGGTGAGGAACAGTTGGCATTAAGGTATGCCGGGGCTGTCGAGGCCTATAAGCGTCGCAATCCGTATTACCATTATATGCTGGGTAACTCAGCGTTTGAGGATGGTGAGTTTGCTGATGCGCAACGACATTTTGAACGAGCCATTCGTCGTAATGACCTGGAGCCTGACTTTTATCTGGCGCTAGGATTGACGCACCAGGAAATGGGGGATGAAGAACGCGGTGAGGAGCTGCTATTGATGGGACAGGCTTTGCGTACGCTCGGAGATCAGCGTTACCGTTCCAGCCAGAGTCGCCTTAGGCGGATCGATAACCGTTCCATCCTGCGTTCGACGAGTGCTGGTATCCGGGTCGAATTTAATGACTGAGCGAGAGTCTGATAACCGGTCGTGGGAAAAAGCCGGCTTGTACTATCTAAAATCAATCTGGCCAGGGTAACCTTCCAGGGCTGATTCTGCCAGACCCTGTTGCTCAGGATCATTGAGCGTAACGCTGATTGTCATGCCTTTCTTGCTGTCCAGCCTGGCTGTAACGACTGCCACTATATCTTTTGTCAGTAACGCTTCCTCAACTACTTGCTGTGTGATCTGCTGGCGCAGGGCAGGTCGGAAAATTTTGCCGACCGCTGTAGTGGGGATTTCGTCTACAAAGATGATGCGTTTGGGGACGGCGGCGCGTTCCTGGATTTCCTGCTGCGCATACTGCAGGAGTTCGTCGGCAGTGGCTTCGGTGCCGGGAGTTAACTTGACAAAAGCCATGGGTAATTCGCCAGCGTATGGGTCTGGCATTCCGATGGCGACACAGCTCATCACCGACGGGTGCCGATTCAGGGGCTCTTCGATGGTTTCCGGGTCAATATTGTGGCCGCCACGTATAATCAGGTCCTTGGCTCTGCCCGTCAGGTAAAGGTAACCATCTTCCTCAAGGTAGCCCAGATCACCCGTGTTAAACCAGTCGCCTTCAATCCAGGCGCCATTGTTATCTGATGCTTCACGATACCCGGCAAAAACCTGTGGTCCTTTGACCAGTACGACGCCAGTTTGCCCGGGTGCGCACTCATGTGTCACCCGGTCACCATCAAGATGAGCAATCCTTATTTGAGAATACGGAAGTCTCAGGCCGGAGCTGCCAGGGGGCTGGTTATCCGGTGCACGGCTGATCAGTGATGTTGTCTCTGTCATCCCGTAGCCATTAGTTACGGCGACACCCAGTTCGTCAGAGACGCGTTTGGCCAGGCTTTGCGAAAGTGGTGCAGCGCCAGAACTCAGTCGCTGCAATGGGCTGATATCTTCATCACCCACAGGGATCTGTGTTAATGCGCTCAATACCGTCGGCACCAGCGAAACAGTGTTTACCTTAAAGCGAGCGACATGGTGCCAGAAGTTTTTAATGGCCTCGGGGTTGCGAAATCCGCTGGGTGTCAACAGCACTACGCGATTGCCGGCAGAAAACGCACCGATGCCAAGAATGATAACGCCAAATATGTGGAATAGTGGTAATCCACAAAGCACAGTTTGACGACCAAGGTGCTGATTGATTGATGCGGCCAGTTGGCCGAGAAATGCCATGTTGCCATGGGTCAGCTGCGCAATCTTAGGACGACCGGTTGTACCGCCGGTATGGAAAAACGCAGCCAGGGTGTCAGGCTTGATCTGTCTGTTTCTTATCAGTTGCTTTGAAGGTTGGCGGGAGACAGCGAGATTATAATCCAGTACCTTGACGGTATCAGGCAATTGAGTGATTGCGTCAGGATCAGTTAAACCTGGCACATGCACCATAAGTACCGTGTGAATTCTGGGCAGCATTGGCAGTACCGCCAGCATTTTTTGCCATAGGTTACTGTGTTTGGACGGTGCCAGGCAGGCAATGATACGTGCGTTGGCGGCAGTCATGATTTCGGCCAGGTGTTCACTTTCCAGTAAGGGGTTGACCGGATTGGCAATCGCGGCACACTGTGCTCCTAAGATGAGCGGGTGCGACTGAGGCAGTGTCGGCAGAATGATAGAGACGGCTTCGTTTTCTGCAAGCTCCAGAGACGCCAGCAGATTGGCTGTTTGTCGGGTTTTGTTGGCGAGTTCATTGAAGCTGATTGTTACCGGGGTTTCATTGCGCTGACCGGTTAACAGAAATTCAAGTGCAGGATCGTCGCCAAAGCGTGTGGCGTTGTTCTCGACGACTTCCAGTGTGTTTTGCAGCGGAAATCGTTCAGCCTGCGGAAGTTGTTCAAAGTTCTTGATATCGTCCAGTGTATCAAGCAGTGCTTGTTTCATCCCTTGCCTCATTGGTCTGTTATTGTTATCGCAGGGCTTGGATTTGCCTGTGATTGAGGTTGCTAGACTGTGTTTAACACAGCCAGGGTATAAAAACTATAGCTTGTCGACGAGTGCTGGGTTGATAACGTTGCTTAGCTTATTCTCGCCACAGCCAGTTCACACATATCATACAGGGCCTGGCGATAGGTTGAGTCAGCCAGGGTGCTGAGTTGCCGTCGGGCAGCTTCCGCTTCAGCATGTGCGCGCTGCCGTGTGTAAGCGAGTGCACCGCTGTCTTTGATGATCCTGATCACTTCTTGCAGATGTTCAGAACCGCCTTTGCTGACACATTGCCGAATCAGTTCTGCTTCTTCCTCGTTGCAGTTTGCCATGGCATGAATGAGGGGGAGGGTGGGCTTGCCTTCAGCCAGGTCATCACCCACATTCTTGCCGAGTGCTTCGGCATCGCCGTCATAATCCAGTGCGTCGTCCACCAGTTGAAATGCCATGCCCAGATGAAGACCGGCCAGGCGCAACGCCTCTTGCTGTTCTTGGGGGCAACCTGCAACAATGGCGCCGCATTCAGAGGCCGCGGCAAACAGTACGGCCGTTTTATCTTCAATGACGCGCTGGTATTCGGCTTCAGTGATATCAGTGCGGTGTTTGTTCAGCAACTGCAGGACTTCACCTTCAGCGATGGTGTTTGTGGTATCCGCAATGACCTTCATGATTTCCATGTTGTCCAGCCCAACCAGTACCTGGAAAGCGCGCGAATACATGAAATCGCCCACCAGAACGCTGGACGGGTTGTTCCATTGCTCATTCGCTGTAGGACGGCCACGGCGCATGGCTGACATGTCCACGACATCATCGTGAAGCAGGGTTGCTGTATGAATAAATTCGATCACAGCCGCCAGTTTGATGGCGTTTGTCGGCGTGGATGAATCAGGGAAACAGGCGCGGGCGCTCAGTAGCACCAGCAACGGGCGCATGCGTTTGCCGCCGGCATTGATGATGTAGTGTCCAATGTTCTCAACCAGATCGACATTGGAGTGTAACTGTTCGACGATGAAGTCATTGACAGATGAAAACTCTTCGGCGACAACGTCTCTTATATTACTGGGCATTCCCTGATTATTCCGGTGCTGAAGTGACAGTGACTGTAAGTAGATGGTAACTTGCTTTGCTTAAGCGCTGGCAATGCTATGAAGCCAGCCCATGGCTGTCAAGATGTTTCCCCCGAAGACAGCCCCAAAAAAGCCCCCGGCGACCTTTCTCGTCATGATTGGGCAAAATGCAGTGGAGAGTTCATATTTCAGTGTATAATGAAGGGCTTTGCAGCAATAAAAAATAAATGTAGTTAAATACTTGCTTGCGCGGGCTGGTTTTCGTAGAATACGCCCCCTCGAAAGCATCCGGCAGCGGGCATCGCCCGGCCATGCATTCCCAAGATTCTGGAGTTTCACATTATGTACGCGGTTATTGAAAGTGGTGGCAAACAGCACCGAGTCGTTGAAGGTGAAGTGCTCAAGTTGGAAAAAATCGAAGTTCCGACTGGCGAGCAGATCAACTTTGATAAAGTGCTGATGGTCGGAGAAGGCGAATCAGTTAAGATCGGCGCACCTTATGTTGAAGGCGGTTCAGTTACAGCTGAAGTTGTCTCACAAGGTCGTGCTCCTAAGGTCACTATCATCAAGTTCAACCGTCGTAAGCACTTTCGCAAGCGTCAAGGCCACCGTCAGTGGTTCACTGAAGTACGCATCACAGGTATCAAGGGCTAAGTCGCCTCAGGAGTAAATCATGGCACATAAAAAGGCAGGTGGTAGCACCAGTAACGGCCGCGATTCGATATCCAAACGACTGGGTGTCAAGAAATATGGCGGCGAACAGGTTCTGGCTGGCAACATTATTGTTCGTCAGCGCGGCACGCGATTCCATGCTGGCAAAAATGTCGGTATTGGCAAGGACCACACTTTGTTTGCAACAGCGGAAGGCAAAGTGCAGTTCGAGATCAAAGGCCCGAAAAATCGCAAGTTTGTCAGCATTGTAACAGCCTGACATACGGGGCGGTGCTGTTACCGCCTACAGATTGAAGTGACAATGCGTCACCCCAAAAAGCCCTGTCACTAGACGGGGCTTTTTACATTGTGAACACCAAAATTTAGCGGGCAAGATGCAATAGGTGCACGAGCAGGGCGAAGGTGACCTTTTACGCCATCTAAACGCATTCACATACCAACAGCAAAAGCGCGGAGAACCCAGTGAAATTTGTCGACGAAGCCGAAATTACCGTTGAAGCCGGAAAAGGTGGTAATGGCTGCATGAGTTTCCGGCGCGAGAAATATATCCCCAAAGGCGGGCCCGACGGGGGCGATGGTGGAGATGGCGGTAGCATCTACCTCCTGGGTGATGATGCGCTCAACACATTGATCGATTTTCGCTACCAGAGACATTACAAGGCGCAGTCTGGTCAGGGAGGCATGGGCAAGAACCGAACCGGTCGTGCCGGAGAGGACCTCGTAATCCGGGTTCCTGTCGGCACTAGTGTGATTGACCGGGATACCGAGGAAGTGCTCGCCGATATCTCGGCCATCGGGCAACAGGTGCTGATTGCCAAGGGCGGTTTTCACGGGCTGGGCAATACCCGTTTCAAGTCCAGCACTAACCGGGCGCCCACCAAGACGACCAAAGGCACTGAGGGTGATCTCAGGCGTTTGCAGTTACAGTTGAAACTGTTGGCGGATGTGGGGCTGCTGGGCATGCCTAATGCTGGCAAATCGACTCTGCTGCGTGCCGTTTCCGCAGCCCGTCCGAAAGTGGCTAACTATCCGTTTACGACACTGGTGCCCAGTCTTGGCGTGGTAAGCCTCGGCTTGGAGCGCAGTTTTGTCATGGCTGATATACCCGGGGTGATCGAGGGAGCTTCAGTTGGCGCCGGACTGGGTTTCCAGTTCCTCAAGCATTTGTCCAGAACGCGATTGTTGCTGCACCTGGTGGATGCGGCTCCTTTGGACGATAGTGATCCGGCTGAGCAAATCCAGGCGATTGCCGATGAGCTGGCCGGATTCAGTCAGACGTTATACAGCAAGCCGCGGTGGCTGGTTCTCAATAAAGCTGATATGACTACGGAAACCGACCTGGCTGATTTGATGGCGAAATTGCGCCAGACCTTTGGTGAGGATGTGCCGATATACTGTATATCAGCTATCAGTGGTGAGGGTTGTGATCAGCTTTGTCAGGATATTATGGTCTCTGTTGAGCAGCATTGGCAGCGTCTCAAAGATGATGAAGCATATCGTGAAGCGGAAGCGGAGCGAGACCGATTAATGACCCAGGAGATTCGTGCCAGCATTGCAGCGGCCAAAGCACAGCGTAAGGCGGCTCGCCAGGAGGCGGAAGAGAGTGATTGGGATGACGATGAAGATGAGGCAGAGTGGGAATACGCGGAATAGAATAAGTCGTAAACCGCTGGCTTATTGAGACAGGAACTGAGTGAGGCAACTGTGGCAGGTATAAAAGGGCGCTGGCTGATCAAAATAGGCAGTTCATTGATTACCAATGACGGTAGCGGGCTGGACCGGCCGGCAATCGAACAGTGGGTTGCCCAACTGGTCGCGCTTCGCAAGATGGGGATTGAGGTAATCCTGGTGTCCTCCGGCGCTGTCGCGGAAGGTGTTGCCAGGCTTGGCATGAAATCACGACCCCGGGAAGTCCACCTCCAGCAGGCAGCCGCTGCTGTCGGGCAGATGGGGCTGGTGCAAACCTATGAAACCGCATTTCAGGCTTATGGCGTTCATACGGCTCAAGTTCTGTTGACGCATGATGATCTGGCTAATCGCCGTCGTTACCTCAATGCACGCAGTACCTTGTCCGGCCTGGTTGAGATGGGTGTGGTACCCGTTATCAATGAAAATGACACTGTGGCTACAGCAGAACTCTGCTTTGGCGACAACGACACCCTGGGTGCTATGGTGGCCAACCTGCTGGGGGCAGATACCCTGGTGATTCTTACTGACCAGAAAGGCCTGCACGAAAGTGATCCCCGACAGAACCCGGATGCGCCGCTGATTAAGGAAGCCAGGGCCAATGACCGGGCTTTGCTGAAAATGGCGGGTGGCAGTGGCAAGCTGGGTCGCGGTGGTATGGCGACCAAGATTACTGCCGCCCGGCTGGCTGCCCGCTCGGGTGCCAGAACCATCATCGCCAGCGGACGCGAAGCAGATGTGCTGGTG
>OJHY01000434.1_pt1 | contig 10986 bp, 3 predicted proteins | sample 1595301 | NCBI WGS metagenome assembly OJHY01 (sample SAMN05416880, study PRJEB24817) | seawater metagenome | isolation source: Sea water | place: Canada:Atlantic | collected 2013-11 | reverse complement strand
CGAGATTCCTCTACGTCTCGTGGGCTCGGAGATGTGTATAAGAGACAGGCTTCAACGTTATTTTCAACTATATATCGATCATTACCTGCTGTGCTAGGGTAATTCCCAGAGTTTTTATCCACGCTAATCTCATTAGTATCTGCTGGCATATTAATCGACTGCGCTGTTCCAGCATTGCCGGCCAGATCCACCTGCCGAATATAGACCGTATCTTCCTCACCGGCATCCGATACCTGGAAACTGCTACCCGATCCGTCAGTCCAGCCACCGGCACCGCTTGCGGTGAAGGCATACTGCCAGGTCGCATTTTCTTCCAGGCTGGACACCTGCACATAATCCTCACTGGAATCAAGTGACAACGAAGGCGCTGATGGTGCTGAGCTATCAATTGTCAGACTCACCGACACTGCTTCATTAGCATTACCTGCATAATCAACCTGTCGGATCAGTACATTCTTATCACCGTCACCAGACACATACACATTGCCGGTCCAGGTACCCGCACAGGCATATGTACAGGCATAGTTCCAGTTTTCACCTTCATCAAGGCTGTATTGAACATAAAGCTGGCTATCACCGGTTCCGGTTAAGCGAATATTGCCGCTTTGTGTCACGCCATCACTACTGCTGCTGCCCGTATCATTTTGCAGCCAGACGGACGTTGCCTGGTCCGGTGCAGTGGTATCCAGTGTGAACGATGTAGAAGCCTCTGATGAAGTATTACCGGCACCATCAACATGACGCACGTAAACGAGCTTTCCGCCATCTTCACCTGTCGTTTCAAAACTGCTGCCACTACCGGCTTGCCAGTCCCCATCCGAACCGACCTTGTACTCCCAACCTAAGTTTTCATCCAGGCCCTGAACATTGATGGTTCTATCATTGGTGACCCGATCTGAACCATTCACACCTGAATCACTTGCCAGCACCAATCCACTGGGAGCAGCAGCCGGATCAACCGTATCCACTTCAAAGTAAGTTGAACCAGTCAGAGACTGGTTACCCGCCACATCGACCTGACGCACTTCAACAGTGTACTCGCCATCATTTAATGATGAAAAATCAATACTGTTACCAGAACCCGATTGCCATTGAGACGCCGTGCTCAGTTTGTATTCCCAGGTGGCACCGTCTTCAATACCGCTGATATCAACAGATCCATTAGTCGTAATGCCATCACTGGAATTGCCTGAATCATTATGCAGACTGACAGATGGTCTGGCTCCTGCTGTTTTATCAAGTGTAAAGGTCAGTGATGTTTCTGTTGATGTATTACCGGCCTCGTCTACTTGCCTGACGCGAACCGTATTCTCGCCTTCATGATTCAGGGTGAAACTGTTACCACAGCCTGACTGCCAAGTGCTGCCATCCGTGCTGTATTCGATTGTTGCGCGAGACTCCTGGTTCGTGACAATAACGGTGCCCACATTGGTGATGCTGTCAGAGGCACTCGTGCCACTGTCCTGGTCAAGCTGCAACGACGCTGCTGCAGGTCCTTCCGTATCCAGAATAAAGTCCAGTGACCCGGCAGTTGATGTATTGCCAGCCACGTCTGTTTGACGCACCCGAACCGAAAGCTCACCACTTTCGGAAGCGGTAAAACTATTGCCGCTGCCAGCATTCCATGAGCTGCCTCCATCCAGGCTGTATTCCCAGGATGCCCCGCTTTCCAGTGCGCCAACATTTACTGTGCCATTGTTGGTCAATGCATCACTGGCAGACGCGCCCGTGTCTTCTGACAACGACAGACTGGGTGCAACAGGGTCAGCTGTATCACGTGAGAAAGTCAGCGAAGCAACCGGTGACACATTGCCCGCGCTATCTGTCTGGCGAACCTGCACATTATAGGTTCCATCCTCGGTAACATTTTCACTACCGCTGCCACTGCCATCTTGCCAGCTGCTACCACCGTCAACGCTGTACTCCCAGGTGTTACCCCGACCGATGCCACTGACTAGAACGGCAGCTTCTGTTGAGATCGCATCGCTGGCGCTACTCCCAGTATCCGTCTCAAGAGACAAAGATGGGGCATCAGGCGCTGTTGCATCCAGACTAAAGTTAAGTGAAGCACTGTCAGAGACATTACCTGCGCTATCCGTCTGTCTCACTTGCACGTGATATTCATCGTCGCCGCTAAGCGTGAAACTGCTGCCGCAGCCTGCGGTCCACGTAGAACCATCCGTGCTGTATTCCCAGCTGGCAGCACTTTCCAAGCCAGACACATTAACGGTGCCATTATTGGTCAACAGATCTGACGCATTTTCACCACTATCGTTTGCCAGGCTGACTAAAGGAGCACTGGGTGAAGTGGTATCAAGGGTTACGCTAGTCAGTGTGCCAGTTGATGAGAGGTTACCCGCTATATCTGTTTGACGAACCTGAATCGTATAGGTGCCGTCACCTTCATCCAGAGTAAAACTGCTGCCACTGCCTGCTTGCCAGGTAGAGCCGTTGGTGCTGTATTCCCAGGATGCACCACTTTCCACAGCTCCGACATTCACCGCGCCATTACTGGTCACGGTGTCGCTGGTTGAGCCTGTATTCTCAGCCAGCGACAGGCTTGGTGCCACAGGCGATGCTGTATCACGTGTTACATCCAGGGAAGATGCCGATGACACATTGCCAGCAGCATCCGTCTGGCGAACCCGAACGTCATACGTCCCGTCATTGCTGATGTTGATGCTGCCACAACCATCCTGCCAGGTGGAGCCACCGTTGAGACTGTATTCCCAGGTATTATCACGATCCAGGCCATCAATATTAATTGCACCATTACTGGTGATCCCATCGCTAGCGCTTGCACCGGTATCTGATGCCAACCCCAGGGTCAGTGCATCTGGGGCTACCGTATCCAGTGTGAGTGTTAAAGATGCAATGTCGGAAACATTGCCGGCCTGGTCCGTTTCACGAACCTGAACAGTATGTTCACCGTCACTGGGGAGCCGAACCTCATTCCCTCTAGCGATAGCACGACCATAACTCGCTGGTTGCACTCTCAACCATTGTTCACCATCCAGGCTGTACTCGATAACTGAATTCAACTCAGTTCCGGAGACACGGACAATATTGCTATTGGTCAAAGCATCGCTGGTATTACTGCCGGTATCAGAGAAAGACAGGCTGGGTGTGGACGGCTTCGCTGTATCCAGTGTCATACTGGCTATTTGTCCTATTTTGGATGTATTCCCAGCACTGTCTGTCTGACGAACCTGAACCAGATATCCCCCGTCGCCATTATCCAGCGTGAAATCACTGCCACTGCCCGCATTCCAGGTAGAACCGTCCAAGCTGTACTCCCAGGTTGCAGCGTCCTCAATACCCGCCACATTGACCTGGTTGTTATTGGTGTAAAAGTCAGATGCGCTTACACCACTATCTTCAGCCAGTGTGACGGCTGGCGCTTCAGGTGCAGTTTTATCGACGGTGACTGTCAGGGATGCTGACGCTGACTGATTGCCTGCACGATCCGTTTGGCGTACATAAACAGTTTGCTCACCTTCTTCGCTGAGCGTGAAACCATTGCCACATCCTACAGCCTGCCAGGCACTGCCATCCGTACTGAACTCCATTGTCGCGCCGGATTCCAGGTTTGAAGCGACGATAGTGCTAACATTAGTCAACAGGTCAGATGCGCTGCTACCGGTATCCTGGGCCAGACGAATCGAGGTGGCTTCTGGTGCCTGGGTATCCAGTGTAAGATTTAGCACAATAGTACTTGAATGATTACCCGCCACATCAGTTTGACGCACGCTGACTGTGGTTGCACCTTCATCCGTGATGTCAATCTGGTTACCGCTACCATCGACCCACTCGCTACTGCTACCTGTGCGGTACTGCCACTGCGCATCATCTTCGAGATTGCCTACATTAATGGTGCCATCAGAGGTAATAGCGTCTGAACCATTTCCGGTATCATTCGCCAAAGACAAACTGACATTGCCTGGCTGCGCGCGATCTGCGGTGAATGTAAATGACGTGACCGCCTGGTCGCCAATAGACGGATCGCTCTGGCGTACGAGCACAGTGTTCTCGCCATCTCTTGCCTTAATATACAGCTTATTACCACTGCCATCGCTCCAGTGACTGCCGCCGTCATAGCTGTACTCCCAGTTATAGGGCTGAATCAGATTACTCAGAGTCAGTTCCGTATTGCTGGTAATCAGATCTGAGTCACTACGACCGGTATCTTCACTCAGCGTGATGACAGGCGTCGGCGTGGTTGGCGTTGGCGCATCATCAGGACGTGTGACATTGCCTGTACTGGTATCGGTATCTTCGTCCAGTTTACCCGCCTGGACATCCTCGACTTCATTATCCAGGTTATCACCCGAGAATCGATCCACAACATCGTCCAGACCATCATCTTCGGACTCAAGGAAAGAAGGGGCAACCTGAGTTTGCGTCAGTGTCTGGAGTTTAAAAACATCTGACAGCGTATCAACGATATCGATGTCGCCATTATTCTCCAGCTCGTCAACTGCTTCGCGAGATTTAACGTTTACATCACGGATGACTGCCGCGGCCTTGCCAGACAGATTGTCTGCTCGCTCGCGCTCTTCAGCAGTGGAGTTCTCATTGATCGCACCCGATTTCTCGACTGACTTTTTGACGACCTCTGTCAGCTCAGCTTCGTCATCCAGTCTGACAATGTCTCCATTGCCTGCAGCTTCATCGAGACGATCAGCCAGTGCACTGATGAAACCTTTGCTGCCATCTGCATCAGCGGATACTTTGCTGTTCACCGCTTTGGACACATTCATGGCATTGACCAGTTGAGAGGTCACAGCCTGAATCCGCGCCGCCACAACCTGGCTCTCTCGAGTACTGCCTTCTTCCAGGCCCGACTGGATAGGGTCAAAAGAGGAAAGGTCTACGCGAGGCAGATCCAGTGTGGTAAACAGAATGTCTTCAACTTCCGCCTGGCTACGCCCGGGGTTTGAAGTCATCATTTGCTGAACCAGGGTAGTCAGCGGGCTTAATACTGCCGCACCGGAAGGGGCCGTCATTTCACCCTCAAAGGGCTGGCCCGTAGCCAGGTCGGTACCACCAAACCCGATTATGGGGCCATCCGGTAACTCATCCACATCAAAGGTAAAATTACCGTTGGCATCGGTGGTTGTGACCGGTTCGCCCTCATCCTGCTCACCATTATTATTCACATCGATATAGACCGTGGCACCGGCAACATAACCATCTATGGCACTGCCTTTAACCTTACCGTCCAGGAATCGCTCGATCAGTTTAGTCGCTGCCTCATTGGCCGCCTGAACAGATGCGTCGCTGACACCAATACCTTCCATCCATTCACGTGCCGCAGCCTGCACCTGTTTCCCGTTGTAATCGTCGTTTTTGCCCAGTTCATTCAAGGTCGCGGTAAAATTGCTGGCACTGTCTGCGCGATTGCCCCAGGCAGTTGCCAGGTCACCATCCACATTGTCATATAACCAGGCAAAAAGGCCTGACCATGTACTAACGCCGGCTTCCGCAAACTGTGTTGTCAGTGCCTGAGCATCTGCCAACGTGATAGTGGCGCCAAATCCGTTTTCAGCCAGCTGCTGGATCATCCCCGGGATGCCATCACTCTCATTGGCAAGCAGCCCGTTCAGGTAGTTATCAATCACTACCGCCACTTCAGACCAGTCACCATTATTCTCGTACAGAGTTTCCAGATACTGTCGTATGCCCTCTGAGCCCGGAATGCCGGTAGCGAGTACGATGATTTTGTGAATGACGTGATTAAGGGGGTTGGGGTCGCTGGTCACGCTTGCCATGTAATCTGATTCCTGGTTTTATATAGCGTTATTGTGTCATTGAATGCCGATTAGGCAGTTATCTTGATTCTAACCGGATGATGTTTCATGAAACATCATCATGCTTCACTTGTTCCCTATTTTTACCCGAAATTTTTCCGTTATTTTACGCACGACTGTCGCCCAGTCACCCATCACTGGCTGCCTAAGTACATTAGTTTGCGGGAGTCTGGCAGCCGGATGGGCCACCCAGCGCCATTCACCAGCAAAGTTCAGCAAAACACAAACGGTTGTGCCTAATGATGCAGCCAGGTGGGCGATGGAGGTATCTGATGTGATGACCAGGTCAAGGTGTTTCATGATCGCTGCCGTCTCCTCAAACGCAGGGGAGTGAGCATCGACTTCATGACCAATATCAATTGCGGAGGCGCCAGCCCAGGATAAAAACTCGGTGCGTGTACCAGGCAATAAAGTCAGCAGTTCAACACCTTCCACGTCCAGTAGCGGATCATAGACATCCAGTGCAAACGATCGCAGTGCATCCGCCTGATAGGCCGCGGAACCTTTCCAGCAAAGCCCAATCCTCACGGGACGCTGAACAGAGCCACGAGGCTTTTTCAGCACATCTGGCAACCAACAATCATCCGCATTGAGCCAGGGTGGGATTTTCGTCTGCTGCGCAGCTATATCTGTCGAACAAAGCTGATTCAATGCAAATGGCACACTCATAGCGCCTATCCAGTAGTCGCACAAAGGCATGGCATCTCTTATGCTGACCACGGTATCGACATCTTCCAGGCGACTAAAAAGAGAGACCAGACTGTTCGCACAGGCCAATACCAGATGACTGACACCTGCGGACTGCTTCAGTGCTTTCAACCAGCCTGCGCACATGATCTGATCGCCCAGACCCTGCTCCGGCCAGACCAACAGCTTTTTACCTGCCAACGGCTCTCCCTGCCACTGAGAGACAGGGAATGCCGGCGGCTTAATACTCGATTGTGTGTCTAATTGATAGCGCGCTTCATAATTCTTCCAGCCTTCCGCCAATCGCCCCTGCATCAGTTGGCACATGCCGAGGTTTGACCTGGCTCGTGAGTAGTCACTATCCAGCTGCAATGCTTTTCTGAAACACAGCTCTGCTCGACGGTATTGCTGCAATTGCATCAGCCCGGTGCCCAAATTCAGCCAGCCAGCCGCAAATTCAGGGGATTGTTTGGTAACACCTTCAAGTTGCTGACAGGATTCTGCGTAGCGGTGCTGATCCTGCAAGAAGATGCCGTAATTATTACGACACTCAACCAGCCCCGGATCGATCATGAGCGCGTTCTTATAAACTTTCTCCGCCTGCACCGGCATTTTCAGGTCACGAAAGACATTTCCAAGATTGGTTAAGGCAGCTTTATGACCTGGCTCCAGTGTCAATACTCGTTCATAGCAGCGCCGTGCATCTTCAAAGCGTCGTTGGCGTTGCTGAAACAGCCCGGCATGCAACATGAGCTGCGCATTACCTGGATCATGATCAATTCCCTGCTGTAACGTTTTTACGGCAACATCAGGTTTACCATCCAGCTCCTGCAATTGGGACAATCGAATGACATGCGGCGCTGCCTGCATCCCCATATCCAGAGACAGCAAGCTGTGAACCAGGCGAGTGAGGAGCTCCTGTTCCCGGGGTAGCGAATCTGCCTTTTTGGACTCCCACTCTGATTCATGCGATTCATTCAGCTCATTCAATAGCGGCTGAATCTGCATGATGGCGTCAAAAAAGCGCCCAGCACTGAGATTTTTATCGATATCGGCCAGGTTCAAAGTGAAATCCGGATAAGTTAGTTATTAACAGCGTTACAAAGCAGAGCAAAAACTATCCGGTTTGAGCTGACAATGTCCAGCAAAAATTACATTTTGATGCGGCTAACTTACCGGCTATATACAAAGACTGATTGTATTTGCAGTATGAAATACCGGGCCCGGATTAGTGCTCACCCCAGACTTCTTCCAGGCGCTGTTCTCGCCCGCAATTCCATTTATAGAAACGATATCGCAGCGGATTCTTCTCATAATAATCCTGGTGGTACTCTTCGGCCGGATAAAAGGTTGTCGCCTCTTCAATCGGCGTTACAATTTCGCCATTGAGCTGACCTGAGGCGGCAATCTCCTGCTTTGAAGCTTCTGCCAACTCCCGCTGCTCAGCGGTATGTACAAAGATCGTACTACGATACGAAGAACCCCGATCACAGAACTGACCACCGCTATCCAGTGGATCAATATTCTGCCAGTACACATCCAGCAATGTTGCATAATCGACCACTTCAGGGTCATAGGTAACCTGCATGGCTTCCGCATGACCGGTCCGCCCCGTGGTCACCTGTTCGTAGCTGGGATTCTCTACATGCCCACCGATGTAACCGGAAATGGTTGAAGAGACACCATCCAGCTCATCGAAAGGAGGCTCCATGCACCAAAAGCAGCCGCCAGCAAAGGTAGCGACAGCCTGATCAGAATTATCAGGCTGCGCAATGACTTGTCCGGTGGACATGATCATGGTCAGCCATAAAGAGGGTAATATGAGTGCTTTTGCAAATGCGTTATGATCCTGTAAGTACATGAGGCTCCTCAGGCAGTAGTGACTTTGACAGCAGCAGCTTAGACCGTTGCAGCCCGTTTCAGCCCTATGCCATCATCTAATGGTTACAGCTCAAATGGATTAGTACATTACAGAATACGACCCAGGCAATCGTGTGGATCTTTCACATGGATGAAGCCTGTCTATCGAGTTGTGACGATCAAAACGATCATTCTTTTTCCCTGGCCCCTAATTGCTCCGCCCAGGTCGCAGACAACTCTTTCACCTTGGCCACATATTCCGGATTCTCATGCGAGGGAATATCAGGACGATACAGGTCAGCCATTTCACGCATGAATCGCCTATCGACTTTTTCAAAAATGCCGGCAGCCTGGAAAGCGTCATCTTCTGTCATACCCATCGCAATCAACGCGGATCGACCCATACGCACTGAGCTGTCAAAGGTATCACGAATAATATCCCGGCAGCCGACTGCCCATAAGTCGTAGACATGGTGCCTGTCGACAGCCCGTGCAACCACGTGCACATTAGGATGGTGATGAATGACATGCCGGGCCATCTCGGTGATTTTTTGTTTGTCGTCAATAGCAATGACCAACAAATTAGCCTCCTCGATACCTGCTGCATGCAACAGGTCGGGGCGCGTGGCATCGCCATAATAGATTTCAAACCCATAAGCACGCAGCATTTCCAGTTGAGCAGAACTGTAGTCAATAACGGTCGTCTTGTAACCGGCGCCGCGCAGCATTCGGTTGGCAATACCTCCAACACGACCATGCCCGGCAATAATGACATTGCATTTCTGATCAATAGCATCAGCTTCACGTTCATTCAGATGGGCATATCGTGGCAGTATCAATCGTTCATAGACTATGTAAAGCAGCGGTGTCAGCAACATGGAAAGTGCCACGATTAACAGCAATTGATCTGCAATATTCTCGGGAATCACACCATTGGCAACCGTGAATGACAACAGCACAAACCCAAACTCACCGGCCTGGGCCAGTGTCAGGGAAACCAGCCACAAATTACTGCCACGCAAACCAAACAGGCGAGCCACGCCGTAAATGATCGCCACCTTTATGACAATCAGCGCCAGCGTCAACCCCAGAATAGCAGCCAGATTCTCACTCAACAGCGCAAAATTAATCCCCGCGCCAACGGTCATAAAGAACAAACCCAGCAACAGCCCTTTGAAAGGTTCTATATCGGATTCAAGCTCGTGTCTGTATTCACTGTTGGCCAGCACGACACCCGCCAGAAAGGTACCCAGTGCCGGTGACAGTCCAACCAGCGACATCAGCAGGGCAATCCCCACCACCAGCGCCAGCGCCGAAGCGGTAAAGAGTTCACGCAATCGGGCCAGTGATATAAACCGGAACAGGACCGGTGTTAACTGACTGCCGCCAACGACGACAATGGCAACGGCGCCGAAGGTCACCAGTGCGGTTTCCAGGGCACTCAGACCATCCACGAGACTCATGCCCGCGCTATGATCAGCGGCGTCATGAGCGTGACTTGTGAGCTCCGGAATCGCCAGCAAGGGAAGCAATGCCAGCATGGGAATGACGGCAATATCCTGGAACAGAAGCAAGGAAAAACCCGCCTGCCCACCATCGGATTTCATCAGACCATTTTCGTTAAAGGTCTGCAGTACAATCGCGGTAGAAGAAAGTGAGAAAACCAGTCCAATGGCCAGTGCAATCGACCATGATTGTCCAAACCACAACGCGACACCCATCACCGCCAGTGTAGTGAGACCTACCTGTAACCCGCCCAGGCCCAACAGGCGCATGCGCATATCCCAAAGTAGTTTGGGTTCAAGCTCCAGGCCAACCAGGAAGAGCATCATCACCACGCCAAACTCAGCGAAGTGCTGCAGGGAAACCACATCTACATTAAACAGGGAAAGGATAGGACTGATAGCGATACCAGCAATCAGGTAGCCCAACACAGAGCCGAGCTTTAAGGCGGAAGCAATCGGAACCGCGATAACACCCGCTGCCAGAAACACAAAAGTGAGGAAGAGGGCGTCAGTCACGGTTGTAATCCTTGTTTACGCGATCACTCAGCTCAATCGTTTTTTAAAGGCTTTTGAGTTCCGCTGGTAGTTATACATTTCCTGCTTTTTGATGGGCAAGTCACCGATTGCCAGCGGCTCGAAACCACGCTCCATGAACCAGTGTGCTGTTTGCGTGGTTAGCACAATCGCGGTATCCAGCCCCATCTTGCGCGCCTCTCTTTCCAGCGCCCGCAACAGGTGGTCACCTCGCCCACTTTCCTGATAGTCACGATGAATAGCTATGCAGGAAATCTCACCACAATTTTCATCCAACGGATAAATCGCGGCACAGGCGATTATGGTACCCTCCAGCTCAATCACCTTGAAGTACTCAATCTCTGCTTCCAGCAACTCGCGTGAGCGATGCACCAGAATACCGGCTTCTTCCAGCGGCGAAATCAGCTCCAGGATGCCACCCACATCGTCAATGGTCGCCTGTCGCAATAACTCAAAGTTATCGCGAGACACCAATGTGCCGTTACCATCCCGGGTGAACAGTTCTTCAATCAATGCGCCGTTGTTGGCAAAGTTAATCAGATGGCAGCGGTGTACCTGTCTCTTATACACATCTGACGCTGCCGACGACT
>OJHY01000429.1_pt1 | contig 11075 bp, 11 predicted proteins | sample 1595301 | NCBI WGS metagenome assembly OJHY01 (sample SAMN05416880, study PRJEB24817) | seawater metagenome | isolation source: Sea water | place: Canada:Atlantic | collected 2013-11 | reverse complement strand
CGAGATTCCTCTACGTCTCGTGGGCTCGGAGATGTGTATAAGAGACAGCGTTAATTACTATATTGCGAACCCAATTTTTTCATATCTGAAAACTATGAACTTTAAAAACAACCTAGCTTTAAAGCTATTTATTTTACTAATTACGACTACTCTTTTAGTAAGTTGTAATAAATCCAGAAACTACAACGATAGCTCTAGAGCAACCGGATGGAAAGTCAATGCCAAAGAAGGAGGCTTTCAATACAATCCAGAAGCAAAAGAACAAAAAACAGGTCCAGGACTTGTTTTTATTGAAGGTGGAACATTTACGATGGGTAGGGTTCAAGATGACCCAATGCATGACTGGAACAACAGTCCTAATAAACAACACGTTCAGTCATTCTATATGGACGAGACAGAAGTGACCAATTTAATGTATTCTGAATACTTACATTGGTTAAAAAAGCTGTTCCCTCCTAGCGATGAAAATTATAAAAACATTTACAGTGGAGCTGTTCCAGATACATTGGTTTGGCGAAACAGACTTGGTTACAACGAAGTAATGACTAATAATTACTTACGTCATCCAGCCTTTTCTGATTATCCTGTAGTAGGAGTAAGTTGGATTCAAGCAGTAGAGTTCAGTAACTGGAGAACAGATCGTGTAAATGAATTAATTTTAGAAGAAGAAGGATTTACCACTAGAGATGCTCGATATGGTGTTGAGCCTGGTAAAACTTTTAGTACTCAAACTTATTTAAGTTCCCCTTCACAAACCTATGGGGGTAATGATTCTATCACCAAGCAAGGAAGATCTACTCAAGCTAGAATGAAGAGAAATAAAGATAGTTCTGATATATACGTTCAACGTAAAGATGGTATTTTATTGCCAGGATACAGACTTCCTACGGAAGCAGAATGGGAATATGCAGCACTTGGTTTAGTTGGATTGCGAAACTATAACGTTTATAGAGGAAGAAAAAAATACCCTTGGGAAGGTCAATACACTCGCTCTGGAAACAGAAAATCTCAAGGCGATCAATTGGCCAACTTTAAACAAGGAGATGGTGATTACGGAGGTATTGCAGGATGGAGTGATGATGGTGCAGACATAACAGCTGAAGTAAAATCTTATCCACCCAATGACCATGGCTTGTACGATATGGCTGGAAACGTAGCCGAATGGGTTGCAGATGTCTACAGACCTATTGTTGATGATGAATTTAGTGATTTTAATTATTTTCGAGGAAATGTATACACCAAAGATTTTATAGGTAAAGATGGAAAAGTAAAAATTGTAACTGCAGATTCTATCGTTTACGATACATTGAGTAACGGAAAGTTAATTGCTAGAAATTTACCCGGAGAAATATATCAAGTGCCTATCGATGAAAATGAAACTTATTTAAGAACTAATTTTTCTAAGAGTGATCAAATAAACTTTCGTGATGGTGATAAAAAATCAAGTCGATATTATCAATCATTTAGTGATGATGAAGAAGAAGGAAATGGCTCTAATACGATGTATAACTCACCTAAGCATTTTGTGAAGGCGGATAGCACAGGTATAGATCGTCAATACGATAAATCATCTACTAGAACATCATTAATTAATGATAAAGTACGTGTTATTAAAGGAGGTTCTTGGCGAGATAGAGATTATTGGTTAGATCCAGCACAAAGACGTTATTTCCCTGAAGATATGGCTACAGACTATATTGGTTTTAGATGTGCGATGTCTCGTGTAGGTTCAAAATCTAAACAAGGAAAAAGACCAAGAAATTAATAAAATTTACAATTATATCAAAACCTCTTCAATTACTGAAGAGGTTTTTTTGTACCTTTATTTTTATGATTATAGAAGCGCTTCACAAACATTTTATAAAGTCCTCTGGAATTTGTACTGATACTAGATCCATTAACAATAATTGCCTTTTTTTTGCTTTAAAAGGAGCCAATTTTAATGGAAACACATTTGCGAATAATGCTCTTAAAAAAGGAGCATATAAAGTAATCATAGATGAAAAAGAGTTTCTAAACGATCATTCCATTTTGGTTCATAATGTTTTAGAAACCCTACAAGAACTTGCAACATTTCATAGAGATTACTTAAAAATACCAATTATTGCTCTTACAGGTAGTAATGGAAAAACAACTACAAAAGAGTTAATCAACGCTGTGTTATCTAAAAAGTATAAGACCGTTGCCACCAAAGGAAACCTCAATAATCATATAGGAGTACCTCTTACGCTTTTAGCAATGAATTCAAATACTGAAATAGGAATTGTAGAAATGGGCGCCAATCATCATAAGGAAATAGAATTATTATGTGAAATTGCCAAACCAGATTATGGATACATTACAAACTTCGGAAAAGCACATTTAGAGGGCTTTGGAAGCCTTGAAGGTGTTATTGAGGCAAAAACTGAGATGTATCGGTATTTAAAAAGCAAAAAAAATACTGTTTTTATCAATTTTAATGATAAAAAACAACGGAATCATTCCGAAGGAATCAACAGGTATACTTTTGGAGGTGAAGGTCAAGATTGTAACATAAAATTACTAGATGCCTCCAACGAAGTTTTACTTAGTTATCAAAATACAACTATACAAAGTCATTTAATTGGGCACTATAATTATACTAACATTGCAGCTTCAATTGCTATTGGTGAATTTTTTAATGTAACTGCCCAAAATATAAAAGCAGCGATTGAACATTTCATCCCCGCTAACAACCGTTCTCAATTAATAGAAAAAGGAACTAATAGCATTATTTTAGACGCCTACAATGCAAATCCATCAAGTATGATGGCAGCATTAGAAAACTTCATACAATCTCAGGGGAATCAAAAAACGGTCTTTCTTGGCGACATGTTTGAGTTGGGTCCTGATGCTGAAAAAGAACATCAAAACATCGTTTCTTATTTAGAAAATAATTACAAAGGAACTTGTTATCTCGTGGGTGAAAATTTCAATAAAACAACCGTCAGTTTTTCGAATATTTATAAATTTAAAACCTTTGAAGAATTAAAAAAATCCCTTGTTAAAACAATGATAACGAATCAATATGTCCTTATAAAAGGATCTAGGGGAATGGCTTTAGAACGGGTTTTGAAATATCTTTAACATAAAATATTTAAACTATATATATTTAGATTTAATTATGTAATTTTACTTTAAACAAACATTAAAATTAAAAAACAAAATGAAAAAACTATTTACACTTTTACTGGTAGCTACATTATTTGTAGCCTGTGATGACAAAAAGAAATCTGATGATGAAGGACATGCTGCTATGATTGAAGCGTCTAAAAATGGAGCTCTAAAAACAAACAATGAACCGGCAGTTATTGGATCAGCATTTATGGATAATGGAACAATAAATCCTATAATTGGTGGTGATTTAAATACTGAAAAGGTTTGGTTAGCTTACATTCAGGCGCACAATGACATGGATTTAGAAAAAATTACTGCAATAAACACTACCGACTGGGAAGCATACCTTCCTGATGGAAAAGTACTTAAAGGACCCGATGCGCAAACTGAATTATTAAAAACTTGGTTCAAAACATCGAATCCAAAATGGAAAGTACAATGGATGATCACCAATAACAGCAATAATGAAGAAGGGGTTATGACTCAATGGCTAACTACAGGTAATGACCTTACCGATACCGACGAAGAAGGTAATGAAACAGTTCAGCACCAAGTACATGATATCCAATTTGTAGACGGTAAAATAAAGAGAATTAATATCTATGATAGATTAAAAACTATAGAATAAATACTGGAGCTAAGCGGCTATCGTTTATGCAATAGCTATTAATCCTTATGCGATAATTATCGCACAAGGATTCAAAAATAAAACCTCAACTAATACTTATAAATTTGTTGAGGTTTTATTATTATCATTAAGTTTCTATCGAATTACAAAAGGCCAAGCCTTTGCATTAATAAATTTAATTCCGTGTTTATTTACTATTTTAGTTATTTGCCTGCTTCTCATTTGGCCAGCTCAAACAAGGTGCTGAATAGCCCTACCGACAGTTCAGCCCAAATAACTAAGCAGCATAAAAGAATAAGTACAATGGTGAGATACCGATAGCTAATGGTTGTTATTCTTCTAATAGCAAATTCGCATAGTACACCTGTTCCATATAATAGCATAGCCATAACGATGAAGTCTCCGACAGACCAATTCACTTGATTTGTAAACTGCATTGCTATTAAAGGAATCATTAATAAAACAGTTATTAATGACAGAATGATGATTGGCCTTTTTTTCATTGTAATTTTTAAAGATAATACAAGTATCGCTAACGTACTGAAGAGGCTTTGATGGGTTAAATCAACAGAAAAAAAACGGATCTATCAGAAAAAAACCTCTTACAAACACAAAAGCTCAACTATCTAAAACAGTCTTTTTTTAAGCATATTTTGATGATATTTGAGTTTTTTTGATCTTTTTAGCCCTTTTTTGTTCTTTTTTAGTGTTTTTATGAAATTTAACTAATTCTTATCGCTTGTTTATTTAAGACTTATTTAGAGGTATAGATAATTGGAAACTAAAAGGATTTATAAAAATTAAAACAAGAAAATAAATAAGTATACAACCATGAATAAAAGCAATGGCAGTTTTGGAAATCTGTATAAAAAGGAAATTATAGAACAACACCCGGAAAAGCAATGGTTTTTTTAATCCCAATACTACATTTTTAATCAATCATTATAGACAATACATTCCTCATAGGTACTTCCATCTGCGTTAGTTCCATAGACTGTTTCATCACAGACATTTTCACAACTAAGGTGGATGCATATTAAAAACATAAATAGTAGTTTAATCTTCATGCTAATGTTATCATTTAATCACAGGCGATCACTTTGCAGTCAAGCTCATCATTGTCGTTGATTACAATAGTATCGCAGTCATAACAAGTATCTTCAACCTCACAACTTAGAACTCCAATACCTAAAGCCAAGCCTATTAATAGTTTAATTATTTTCATGCTACTATAAATACAATGATTGTACCAAAGTTTATTTTCTATTTTTTAAAATGGGTTCGCAGTAAAAAGACATTTTATTATTAATTCAAATCCATTGAGTTCAGCACAGCGAAAAACGCAATCCTACACAAAGTAGATTTACTTAAAAAATCCTAAAAAGGGCCAAAAATCATCGAAAATGAGCTAAAATACGTCAAAAACGTATAAAAATGCATAAAAAGTGTAAAAACGACTAAAGATAAAATATTGAGATTTCGCCTTAAAGAAGGTTGTTTTTTATGTAATAGCTCAGTTCATCATCAAGTAAATTCCAATTTATTGATCCATAAAATTACTTGCATATTGAAAAGTATTTTTATAGGTATGATTAATATCATGTATAAAATAGTAAACAGATGATACTTTTACACCCTCTAAAACCAAGGACATTGCATGTTAAATTATAAACTTCTTTACCGATATGTATTTGTTTAATAATTAACAACTTAAAAAAAATAAATTATGGGATTATTTAAATTTAAAGAAGAAAAAGAAGCTATAGCAAAAGAAAAAAAAGATAAAGAATATGCTATAAAATTAGAAAAGGAGTATCAAGTAAAATTAGACGAAATTGGATTGACTAAGATGATGGCTAATCGTGAAGTTTATAAAGAGATTATGATTGTTCAGAACGAAACTATAATAAACATGTTAGCACAAGTAATTTTATCAAGTCAAAATTTAACATCAGCAGGATTTGCAACAGCGGAACGGTTAAGGCATACCACTAAAATTAATGAGGTAATAAGGCAGCAGCATTTTTATAATTTAAAAAAAAGAAATATTTTGGATGTATCTTTAAAAAAAAAATAACTGCACTAAAAAAGCAACCTCTTTAAAATATGGGATCTAAAATGAAACTTAACTTTATGAAAAAGCAATTATTTCTAATTTTATTAATCATAAGCGTTATCGCTAAAGCTCAAAACAAGACTGATGCTAATGAGACGGAAAGTCAAAAAAGCATGACTGAATTATCAAAAAAAAAACGACATAGTCTTAGTCTGGATGTAATTGCTGGACTTGTCTTCCCTGCATTTAATCCAAGGTATGAGTACATACTAAATAAATACAGTGGTATTGGTGCAGATCTAAATATTAATTTTGATGATGAAAATGGGTCGCAAATCTTAGAAAAATTTTCGTTCTCGCCTTATTATCGCCAGTACTTTTTTTCGAAAGAAGATTATGGCGCTAAAGGTTTCTATGGAGAAGGTTTTTTAAAGTTCTACACCTATGAAAATGAAACCAATTTCTTCTTCGGAGATGCTATAAACACAAATACCGAAACCTATTTCGAAACAGCCTTAGGCGTAGGTATAGGTTGGAAATGGATAAGTAATTCTGGATTCCTAATTGATATAAATGGCGGGTTAGGTCGCAACCTAGGTTTTACAGACGACCCTAATCAACGAGATTTTACTGGAAAATTTGGTGTAAATTTTGGTTGGCAGTTTTAAAAAAATCAACTTTCCATAAAGCATAGTTTTGAAAAATAAAAAATACAAAAGAAATAAGACAAACTTAAAATTTAGGTAAGGTGTGTAAAAAGCCTAACTATCAAAAATAGTAGACATGGAAAATTTTATGGCTGCCAAAATTTTCTAAAATGTCGATATACATTAAAATTCAACTCACTCATCCCATCAAATAGTAAATTTTCGAAAAAGACCTAAAAATGATAAAAAATCATCGAAAATCATCGAAAATCATCGAAAAAGAGCTAAAATACGTCGAAAACGTATAAAAAGGCTAAAAATAAAATATTGAGATTTTGCCTTAAAAAGTGTTATTTCTTTTCATAATAGCTCAGTTCAACATCAAGTAGGGTGGCTTTTTTATTTAGGACATTAGCTATCGTGTTTTAAACTAATTTACAAAACTACATTTACAGTATAATTAATAATCAAAATTAAGTGTAATACAATACACCTAATAGTACTTAATAGTTTTTATTATCTTTGTTTTATGACAAATAGGAAACTGATAACTATCCTAATTTAGAACAGATACCCCTTATAAATTTGCATTTAAAAATCAAGAACATTAAATGTCATACGCTAAACCACTTTATCGAGATACATTTCTAGTATGATTAACAAACAAAACCAATCGTTCTCGGATATTTACCTATAAATATGTATAAAACTAATGATATAAAAAGTTATATGTAATTAGTATGAATGAGAGAGAATAAAAAATATAATTGATTAACTAAAACAAAAAACAAATGAATATTAAAAGAAAACTATTAAAGACGTTATCTCTTATAATGTTGCTCCCAGTACTGTCATTTGCGCAAAATGACCCAAAATATAAAGCGGATATTCCAGATGCGATTAAAACTCCAGATATAGTAGAAACAGAACATTTAGGTACATTGAATTTTTTTGATGGCATGCCTGATGAAGCAACTACAAAAAAAGTATATGATAATTTAGACTTATATAGAGGTGTTGATGCTTTTCAAAAAGGAATTCCTGCTGCATCAATTTATGCAATGAGAGAAGGTTTAAGATCTGTTGGAGTTGAGCCGCATGATATTGGAATTTTTGAAGATTTAATGGATGCACGTTCGCTACTTTTAAGTGCGAACTCTACAACAATATATGTCCTAGCCGTTTTTGATCTTAGCAATGGTCCTGTAGTATTAGAGGCTCCAGCAAATGTTTTAGGGCCTTTAGATGACGCCTATTTTCGATTTGTAACTGATATAGGATTAACAGGTCCTGACAAGGGTAATGGAGGAAAGTATCTTTTAGTACCTCCAGGATATAAAGGAGAACTACCTGAGAGCGGTTACTTTATTACACATTCAAAAACCTATAGCAATTGGTTATTAATGCGTGCTTTTGTAAAGGATGGTGATAAGCCTGCTGCGGTAAAAGCAGTAAAAGATGAGATGCGCATTTACCCATATTCTGAAGTCAATAACCCACCTGAACAAAAATTTGTTAACTTATCAGGAATCAAATTCAATACAATACATTCTAATAATTACTCTTTTTATAATGAGCTAAATCAAGTAATTCAAGAAGAGCCATTCGATGCTTTCAACCCTGAAATTTTAGGCCTTTTCGCCTCTATTGGAATCAAAAAAGGGCAAGAATTTAATCCAGACGATAGAATGAAAAAAATTCTAACCGAAGCCGTTGCAATTGGAAATGCAACTGCAAGAGCTATCGTTTTTAGACCACGTAATGAAAATACTTATTTTTATTCGGATAGACAATGGTATTCCCCTTTTGCAGGAGGCAGCAGTGAGTTTTTAAACAATGGGGCGAGAGTTCTCGATGACCGTACAATGTTTCATTATTATGCAACAGGAATTACACCTGCAATGGCAAAACCAAAAGTAGGTACTGGTTCAGCTTATGAACTTACAGCTCAAGACTCTGAAGGTAATTTTTTAGATGGAGGAAAAAATTACAAAATAACATTGCCCGGACCAGTTCCAGCTAAAAATTTCTGGTCTTTTATGGTGTATGATGGGATTACAAGATCAATGTTAGAAACGGATCAAAAATTTGCTGGACTTGATAGTGAAAATCCATCAGTAAAACCTAATAAGGATGGCTCATATACAATGTGGTTTGGACCAATAGCTCCTAAAGGCCATGAAGGTAATTGGATTCAAACCATGCCGGGGAAAAGTTGGAATATTTTACTTCGTCTTTATGGTCCTGAGCAAGCTTGGTTTGATAAAACATGGAAGCCTGGAGACTTTGAATTAATAGATTAATTATAAGTGCTTCACCAGTTAAAGATAACTAAGTGGTGAAGCACTTTTATAAAACAAAGATAACGACATGCAACAATGGTGATAGTTAATACGCGTTTTAATGGAGCTATTAGCACCTATCAAATTAGGGCTTCAATACAAGGGGGAAATAGCGAGATACCTAACAATGTATATAAAAAATAGTAGAAACAGTAACCAAAGGTCATTGCTATATGGCATTTTAGTGGCTTGAAATTCGCTAAGCTTCATACCCAAACCGTTACCCAATATTAAAAAACACATAATTACTCCAGTTATTCAATGGGTTTTTATTAGCACCTACCATTTAGAGTGGCTTTTTTATTTAGGACATTAGATGTCGTGTTCTAAACTACTGTACCGATTTACATTTGTAGTATGATTAACAACATAAAACAAACAAAATGAAAAATTTAATTAAAGACATCGGTACAATTAATTTATTGGGATTCGCAGTAGTAACCTCTTTTATCTTACCATTATTATTCTCGTTAACTGTGAAGGTATTGAACACTCAAAACATTATTTGGTAATGGATTGCAGAGGCAGACTAAATAAAATAATTTATTTTTTCTAGCTAACAGACAACATGTATTTAAAAAACTTACTGAGTACCATAAATACAAACAATAAATAATTTCTTAGGGAGGTATATTTGTTTTGGGCCTAATCTTAATAAGCTTTTAGTTGCTACTTGTTACATAAAAACACATCATAATACTTCGGTGATCCTAAGTTGAATTAATTGTTAAAAAACGTTTCAAAATGCCCCTCATACAGCCTTGAGAGGGCATTGCTTTTTAACTCTTTTTGTTTGGTTTTATCTTCCAAAACAATTGATATCCCAAGTTGCTCATTAAGTTCATAAGTATCATTTCTTGAGGCATAGCTGGCATATAAATATTTTTTATTTTCAAGTTTGCTGAAAAATTTCATGACTCCTCCTGCAATATAATAAAGGTTTTCGTTACAATCTGCGCTTATATCATAAGCATAAAAAATAGGATTTGCTTCTTTCTTATAATCTATTAAATCCAATACAGACAAGTCTTCCTCCTTTATAGATTTATTTTTAACCTTATTATAACTGATTTGGCTTATCGGTAGAAATACACTGTGTCCCGCATAATAGCCAGAATTATCAAAGAGTATTGAATTTAATTCTGGAAGTAAGGCTACTGCCTTTAAAATTAATTCTTTGCGTATGGGTTTCGATATGTGCTTTTGAACTAAGGAGCATCGTATAATATCATCTATATCTGAATTGTGTGAGATGGTTCTTAATCTTTCTGTTGTGTTGTTCATTTTAGATTTTATCCAATTTGGATTGGGTATTTCCTGAGCAATTGCAGACAAGGAATACTTTCTTTTATTAAAATCGTAAAAAGTAGGAATGGATACGGGTGCGTTTAAATTTCGTATTACTTGATAAGGAATAAAAGTGACATCTACCATTTCCTCTTCCTTATCTGCTTTTAATAAGGTGATGTTTTTTTCCCAACGCTGTATAGTGCGAACATCTAGATCAAATTTTGAAGCAAGTTCAATCTGTGAGATATTATTTAGAGTTCTATAATCGATTAATAATTCTCCAATTGATGAATATTTCTTCATAAGCTAAAGTTTCGGTTGATGAAGTAAAATTAGTCATATTAATTTATATGACATCGCATGTCGTACAATATAAATATTTCTTAAAATACTTTTACAAAAAAAAATGATTGAATTAAAGTTAGCTCTTATTGAGAAAATCGCCATGACGAATCCTAAAAAAAATCACCTAAAATTAAAAGTAATTAAGGATGTCAAGAGATTATTTGCTCAGATAGATTTTAATGCTGAGTTATTACCCACAGAAAGTGCTGTTAAACTAACAGCACTATTAATCTTTCTAAAAGGAACTCAATTAACGAATGAGGAATCAAAATTAGTTGAAGAATTGGTAGCTTAATATAGTTTCAACCTGATAAACCTAATAAATCAAAGCCACTCTATTAATCTAGAGTGGCTTTTTTATTTAGGACATTGGATGTCGTGTTTTAAACTAATTTACAAAATTACATTTACAGTATAATTAATAATCTAAAAACTAACATGAAGATGTAGTTTTTAGTAAGCAACTGATCGTTATCATACTTTAAACAAAAGAGCAACAGTAGCTTTACAAAAATTAAAAAATAATAAAAAATGGGACTAATTAAGTACGTAAAAGAAAGAGAAAAGGCACGTTTAGCGGAAAAAGCCAAAAGAATAAAAAAAGCACAATTTGAAGGAGAAAAAGCTTACAG
>OJHY01000428.1_pt1 | contig 11094 bp, 7 predicted proteins | sample 1595301 | NCBI WGS metagenome assembly OJHY01 (sample SAMN05416880, study PRJEB24817) | seawater metagenome | isolation source: Sea water | place: Canada:Atlantic | collected 2013-11 | reverse complement strand
GGCTCGGAGATGTGTATAAGAGACAGTTTATTAGATGATCGTGGCTTAATTGAATTGAGGAATAAAAATATACAAATTAATTTATTAGATAAAGAGAGAGCCTATCAAGAAAGAACTTTCTGGCAGTTTATAAACATTATTTTACCTCTATTGGTTTTAATGACTTTTGGTTTTATATTTCAATATTTAAGGAAAAGAAAATATTCTTAAATAGTATCGTATGAGGTGACATGGTGAGCTAGCAGAATCAAACTCCAAGTCACAATTCAATGAAGTTTAAATTTCCAACAAATTATCATGAATAAACTGATAACCCAAAGATTTTTGTAATTTTTTAGAACTAATTATTTTATATCTCAATTGTGGGTTTTCTTCAAATATTGGAGGATCAAAATTTAAGCTTTTTCTAGCATTTGTATAAAACTCTTTTCTAGTTGGATGATCGTTAGAGCAAGCATTAAAAGTTGTATTCCAGCAATTTTGATCAATAATTTCATGAATAATTTCAATGCAATCTTCTTGATGTATCATATTCACAAACCCATTAGGTTGCGATATTTTTTTTCCATTTTTAAACCAACTCCCCGGATGTCTCTCTGGCCCAAATAAGCCAGCAAAACGAATGATTGTTGTTTCAAAATAAGTATTTTCTCTAAAAAGGTTTTCTATCTCTAACAAAGGAGTATTCACTGTTTTTGTTTCTTCAGAAACCACTGAATTTGAAACTGAATATACAGAAGTAGAACTAATGAAGATAACTTTTTGAATAGAAGAAAGTTCTAGTTGTTGAATGAAACGTTCATAAGCATCAATATCTTTAGATGTTATGGCTATTAAAAGAATATCTGACGCTAAAAATAAATCAAACTCTTCAAATTCTGTAATATCAATCAAGTAGGCTTCAATGTCTAAAGCTTCTAATTCTTGAATTTTAATTTCTGATGTTGTAGATCCTTTAACAGAAAAACCTTCACTTAGTAAAGAAACTGCCATTGGTTTTCCTAACCAACCACAACCAAGTATGCTAACATTCTTCATCACAACAATTTTCATGCTTTACAAACTTGCAACTAACTACCGCCAATAATGCTCCTGTAATAGGTGCAAGTATGTATAGCCATAATCCTTCAATATTTCCAGAAACAATATTTGGTGCTAAAGAACGTGCAGGATTCATAGATGCATTGGTAATGGGTCCAGCAAAAAGAGCTTCTAGCAAGACTACACCCCCAATAGCAATACCAGCCATCATTCCTACTTCTTTACTTCCTGTAGAAACATTAATAATTACCACCATCAAGAAAAATGTAAGTATCAATTCTAATACAAAAGCTCGCCAAATATCAACAGAAGGAATTGTAGCACCTAATAATTCGCTTTTAGGAAATAACCACATTAATAGTAAACTTGCGGCAAAAGCACCTAATACTTGAAAAAAAATATACGTTGGTACTTCTTTCCAAGAAAACTTCTTTGCATAAGCAAATGCAATAGAAACTGCAGGGTTAAAATGTGCTCCCGAGATTTCTCCGAAAGCATAAATCATAGCCATTACTATTAATCCCCAAGTAATTCCAATTCCTACATGAGTAACATCTCCACCGGTTACTTCATTAATTATCATGGCTCCTGTTCCACAAAAAACCATCGCAAAGGTTCCAATAAATTCGGCAATATAATTTTTCATTTACAGGGTGTTTTTTCTCTTATTAATAACTATTAGGCAAAGATACATTTGTTTAGGTTAGCTTTTCATTATGTTTTACCTTGCTAATTCATTTTTTTTTTAAGCTTACTATCATGAAGAAAATTATTTTATTAGTTAGTTGCTCTTTAGCTATTAGTTGTTCAACTTCTGAAACAAACATAAGCTCTCTAAACCAACAAGAACGATGGAACCACAGAGCTGAGAGAACAGAAATTATACGAGATGACTTTGGTATTCCTCATATTTATGGAAAAACAGATGCCGATGCTGTATTTGGAATGTTATATGCTCAATGTGAAGATGATTTTAATCGAGTAGAACGAAATTACATTTGGGCAATTGGTCGTTTGGCTGAGGTAGAAGGTGAAAAAGCCTTGTATAGCGATTTAAGAGCTAATTTATACATGACCAAAGAAGAAGCTATTGCAAATTATGAAAAAAGTCCTAAATGGCTTCAAGAACTTTGTGTTGCGTTTGCAGATGGCATTAACTTTTATTTAAAAAAGAACCCTGAAGTGACTCCTAAATTAATCACTCATTTTGAGCCATGGATGCCTATGTACTTTAGTGAAGGGTCTATTGGAGGAGATATAGAAAGAGTATCTACAAAAAAAATAAGAGATTTTTACGATCATCAACCTAGCTCTTATAAATTAGCTATTTCAGATGGCTTAATTAGATTAAAAGATAATGAACCAAGAGGATCTAATGGTTTTGCAATAGGTGGAGAAAAAACAGCTTCAGGAAATGCCATGTTATTAATAAATCCTCACACTTCTTTTTTCTTCAGAGGAGAATCTCATGTTGTTAGTGAAGAAGGATTAGATGCTTATGGAGCTACAACATGGGGTCAGTTTTTCATCTACCAAGGCTTTAATGAAAAAACAGGTTGGATGCATACCTCAACAGGAACTGACATTATAGACGAATTTACAGAGACTATTGTAAAAAGTGATGCAGGAATTCAGTATCAATATGGAAAAGAATTGCTTCCTGTAGATTCTGTAAAAGTTTCATTAAACTATATAACAGACAAAGGAATCTCTTCAAAAGATTTTACCATGTACAGAACACACCACGGCCCCATTACACATGCCGAAGGTGAAAAGTGGGTGGCAACTGCTCTAATGTGGAGCCCTATAAAAGCATTAGAACAATCGTTTACTAGAACTAAAAACTCCAATCATGATGAGTTTTATAAGATGATGGATATTAGAACCAATTCTTCTAACAATACTGTTTATGCAGATGCAGATGGAACCATTGCCTACTACCATGGAAATTTTATTCCTAAAAGAAATGAAAAATTTGATTATACAAAACCTGTAGATGGAAGCAATCCGGCAACAGACTGGAAAGGCTTACACGAATTAGAAGATAATATTTTTGTTAAGAATCCTCCTACTCATTGGATTCAAAACTGTAATTCTACTCCATTTAGTTCTGCTGCAGAATACAGTCCTAAAAAAGAAGATTACCCAGAATATATGTCTTCCTATCCAGAAAACTTTAGAGGAATGCATGCCATTCCCCTGTTAAAAAAAGCAGAAGACCTTACTTTAGAATCTTTAATTAAACTTGCTTACGACCCTTATCTTCCTGGAGCAGAAAAACTTATTTCAGGATTGTTAGATGCTGCTAAAAAAACATCTGTAAAATCTCGTGAAGCTAAAGAGGCTATTGAACTGCTAAAAAAATGGAATTTCACAGTTTCTATAAATTCTATAGAAATGACTTTAGCTCAATTTTACATTAACACTTATTATAAATCAGGAAAAATTCCAATAATGTCTTTGGGGAAAAGAACCTCAAGATTGGCCCGTTTTGAATATATGAGTGTTGGATCTTCACCTAAAGAGCGTTTGTCTATTTTTGAAGAAAGCTTACAACAACTAACCGCAGATTTTGGCTCTTGGAAAACTCCATGGGGAGAGTTTAATAGGTATCAAAGGAATGATGGTAAAATTATTCAAGACTTTAATGACAACAAACCAAGTTTTCCTGTAGGAATGGCCTCTGGTAGATGGGGAGCTTTGGCTTCTTTTGGGACTCAGTTTGGAGACCAAACCAAGCGTCAGTATGGAACTTCTGGAAATAGCTTTGTAGCTGTTGTAGAGTTTGGAGAAAAAGTAACTGCTAAAACAATATTAGCTGGAGGGCAGAGTGGAGACCCCAATTCTCCTCATTTTGATGATCAAGCCATTCCGTACATAAAAGCTAAATTTAAAGATGTTGCTTATTATAAAAAGGATATTTTAAAACGTGCAAAAAAAATCTATAAACCTGGAAAAGAATAGTAACCAAAATTTTTAACAACTTAAAATAATTGTATTTTTACAAATCAATAATCTAAAATTAATCATGAAAAAATCTATTCTAAAAACAGTACGTATTGTAGCTTTTACAGTTGCAATCTCTCTAACAAGCTGTAACAATTCTACTACTACTGAAACAGTTAAAGAAACTGAACCCGTAGTTGAATTAAAAATTACAACCCCACAACCAAGTCCCTTAGGAATGGTATCTCAACGAGTAGGATTAACAGATGTTGCCATAGAATACTCTAGACCAGGAGTAAAAGGAAGAACTATTTTTGGTGATTTAGTTGCCTTTGGAAAAACATGGAGAACAGGAGCAAATTCTAACACAAAAGTTACCTTTAGTTCTGATGTAATTATTGACGGACAAACATTAAAAGCAGGTTCTTACGGATTATACTCTGTGCCTAATAAAGATTCTTGGGAAGTAATGTTTTATACTGAGTCTGATAATAGCGGAGTTCCTAGAGATTGGGATGATAGTAAAGTAGCTGCAAAAACCACTGTAAATGTGCAAGCTTTTCCTATAAATGTTGAAACGTTTACCATCTCTATTAATGATGTAACATCAACCAGTGCAGTTCTTGGTATTCTTTGGGAAAAAACATATGTTGCTGTTACATTTGAGGTTCCAACTGATGAAATGGTTTCTGAAACTATAGATGCTGTTATGGCCGCAACTCCTAAAGCTGGAGATTATTACAATGCTGCAATCTATTACAACCAACAAGACAAAGACATTAAAAAAGCAAATGAATGGATGGAAAAAGCAATGTCTTTAACAGAAAAGCCAGCATTTTGGCAATTGAGACAACAGTCTTTAATTTATGCTAAAATGGGCAATTCTGAAAAGGCTATAGCAGTTGCTGAAAAATCTTTAGAGCTCTCTAAAGAAGCTGGAAATGAAGCTTATATTAAGATGAATACTGAATCTCTAAGTGAATGGAAGGCTAAATAAAAAGCTGTATTTACGTTTAAAAATAAAAAAGGAGTAAGAAGAGTAGCTATATTCACTTACTCCTTTTACATTTTATATTCTTTAGTAATACACATCAATTTTTATGATCTGTTTCTCAAATCTATTCTCATTGTATGCATCGTTGCTTGCATACCAACTTTTTCATAAGCCTTTATTGCAGCATTGTTTGAAGGATACACCTCTAATCTTACTTCATAAATACCTTTAGATAGAGACCAATCATACAAATAATTCATAATCGTTTTATTAACTCCTTTTTCTCTGTAATCTTCTTTTGTAAACATAAACCCTAAGTAGGAAAATTGATCGAACTGAAAACAATCTCTAGCTTGCTTTATACGTGCATATCCACATCCTGCAATAACACCATTAATTTCAGCAATAACAAGTTCTACCTTTAAATCACTAATAAGGTTTGGAATATCGTAATAATAGGTTTTGGATCCCTTTAAGGTTTTATCCATAGGCCTTTCGGCATGTAAAACTCCTTGCTCAAATTCATATAAAATTGACAAATCTTCTGTAGTTGCTTTTCTAATGGTTATCATAAATGAAGATAAATTAATAATTTAAATTGATTTGTTTTCTTATTTTATCTAGTGTAGTAATTAAGTCTTTAGAAAAAGAAAAACTCATAAGCTCACTTTCTGTTTTATGATCTCTAAGCAATTGATTGAAGTGCTCAATTTCAAAATTATAACCAAAAGTTTTAGCGCTAAAATCTATGTGTTCTTCTGTACCGTTTTGAAGCAAAGTAACTGATGTAGGTTGATGAAATCTGGTGTTTAATTTTACCACTCCATGTTCACAAGTAAAAATTGCTTCGGATGGAGTTTCTTCTAAAAAAGTGCTTTTTAAAATTGCCTTAGCATTGTTATACTCAAAGACAATGCTACAAGCTGAATCTGCACCGTTTTCAAAAAAAGTTGCATCGGCTTCTATGGTTTTTGGCACCCCCAATGAAGATAGGGCTACAAATACAGGATAAATGCCAATATCTAATAAACTACCTCCTCCTAGCTCTTTTCTTAGAACTCTACTATCTAAACTGTGAGTTGATTGAAATCCGAAATCTGCTTCTAAAAGGAGTACTTTACCAAAAACTTCATTCTTTATAAAATTTATAACATATTGATAATGGGGCAAAAATAAAGTCCATAGAGCTTCCATTAAAAGAGTCTTATTTTCTTTTGCTACAGCAATCATTTCTGTAACTTCTTTTAAATTCATTGCAAAAGGTTTCTCACATAAAACAGCTTTTTTATGCTGTAAACAGAGGATTGCATGTTCTTTGTGAAAACTATGCGGTGTGGCAATATATATTGCATCTATTGCTGGATCTTTTACTAGTAATTCATAAGAATCATAACTATTAGAAACTTGAAACTCTTCTGCAAAAGAAGTTGCTTTTTCTCTGCTTCTAGAAGCTACAGCATACAATTCGGCTCCTTCAACAGTTGCCAGGTCTTGCGAAAACTTATGGGCAATATGACCTAAACCTAGTATTCCCCAACGAATGATCTTAGTTTCTTGTTTGTTCATCTCCTTTAAATAATAATGAGACTCATAATTTTATGAATTGATAGATGATTTTTTCTCTATACTTAGTACTCCTATTAAGATAAATAAAAGCATTAAAACTAGCACATGATACAAGGTTAATTTTAAGTAAACAACATCATACACTACTTTAATAAGCGCAATTGATATTAAAACCAATACTGCTCTTACATGCAAACGATTGGATTTAAATGAAAACATTAATGCTGTGAAAATAACCAAAATACAACCCACAAAATTTAACCACAAATAACTAATTACAGGATCTAAACCTAGATTTTCAAGTTCATATATTCCAAAATAATAAATTAATAAAATGAGTGTCTGAGTAATTATTGCAGCAACAAAAACTGCGTTTCCTTGTACCTTTTTAAAGAAGAATGCCAATAAAAAAATACCCAATACGTTTCCATAAAATACTGACCCAATGATATTTACTAATTGAATTAAATTGTCAAATAAGTTGGCAACACAGGCAATTAAGATGGCCAATATACCCCACCCTAAGGTCAACCATTTTGAAGCTTTTACATAATGAGTCTCATCTCTTCCTCTTACAATATTTCTCTTATAAACATCTATAGTTGTTGTTGAGGCTAAAGCGTTTAATTCGGAGGCAGTTGAAGACATTGCTGCAGCTAAAATAACCGCTAGAAGTAATCCTATGATTCCTTTTGGAAGGTTATTTACAATGAAATGTATAAACACATAATCTTTATCATTTGCTTGAATTTTATCACCTGAAGTTGTGGCAACTTTTTCAATAATTTCTTTTGCTTTTACCTTTAATGCACGGTCTTTTTTATTGAATGCTATAATTAAATCCTTTTCGTTTTCTTGAACGCCATCTAACAAAAGTATTTTCTTTTGATTTTCTATTTCGATATGCTGTTTTTCTAATTCTTTATATTCATCATAATACACCGAACTGATGACGGCCTCATTGGCTTTTGGATTAAAGTTTAGCGGAGATGCATTAAATTGATAAAACACAAATACCATAACTCCTGTTAACAATATAAAAAACTGCATAGGTACTTTTAACAAACCATTAAATAATAATCCTAGCTGACTTTCTCGTAGCGATTTACCAGACAGATAACGTTGAACCTGACTTTGATCTGTTCCAAAATACGAAAGCATCAAAAAAGTACCACCTAAAAACCCTGTCCAAACTGTATATCTATTATTTAAATCAAACGAAAAGTCTAATACTTTCATTTTATCACTTGCCCCAGCAATGTCTAAAGCTTTGCTGAATGTGATGCCATCTGGCATATAGTACATGATTAAAGTAAACGCAGTAACCATTCCTAAAAATATAATGATCATCTGTTGTTTTTGTGTTACGTTTACAGCCTTGGTGCCTCCTGAAACCGTATAAAAAATAACCAACAAACCAATGACAATATTTAGTACAATTAAATCCCATCCTAATACATATGATAAAATAATTGCTGGTGCATAAATGGTAATTCCAGCAGCTAATCCTCGTTGAATTAAAAACAAAAAAGCCGTTAATGATCTTGTTTTTAGATCAAATCTAGTTTCTAAATATTCATAGGCTGTATAAACATTTAACTTGTAGTAAATTGGAATAAAAACAAGGCAAATGATAATCATTGCAATGGGCAATCCGAAATAGAATTGTACAAATCCCATTCCATCATGAAAGGCTTGACCTGGAGTTGATAAAAATGTAATAGCACTGGCTTGAGTTGCCATTACAGACAAACCTATTGTCCACCATTTTGTATCATTTCCTCCTTTGATATAATCTTCTACTCCGTTGTCTATTTTACGAGTCTTATAAACCCCGTAAAGAACAATAAAAAGCAAGGTAGTTCCTAAAACGAACCAATCTAGTGGATGTAAATCTGGTGTTCCCATAACTAGTTAGCGAAAGTTTGAGTGATTAGGTAAAAAATGATAATGTAAATGAGGTTTATAATCAGAACTACTGAATAAATTTTTTTCCATTGTTGTTTATTACCCTTCATTATTAGTTTTTTAATTGGTCTTGTTGCTGAATACTTTCTTTACCTATAGACAAAATATTTGCAAATAACTTATAGGCTCCAGTAACACCTGCTGGCAATTCTCTAAAGAAACTTAATCCAGTGTATATATAATTTCCTTTTCCGTATTTAGCTACTAATAAACTTCCTTTTTTTGGGGTTTCTCCTGGGTCATTCATGGATAAAATTGGGATGTATTCTGAGCTCCAAGAATCTGGAAAATACAAGCCTCTTTCTTGCACCCAACCTTCAAAATCTTGTTCAGAAATTTTATTTGGAAAATTCATCACTGGATGATTTTTTTCTAAAATTTCTACTGCGGCATTTTCATCGGTAACTCTATCTCTAGAAAGATTTAATTTAAAAGGTGCTGCCACATCAACTCTTCTACTTGTATTGTATTGCACCACCATATTCCCACCCTTTTCAACATATTCTAATAAGAATTTCTGTTTGTATTTAAGAGTAGAAACTGTGTTGTAAGCTCTAATACCTAAAACAACGGCATCAAATTTCTTCAAGTTCTCTGCACTAATCTCTTCTGGGTTAATCATGGTAACAGCATAACCAATCTGTTTTAAACTTTCGGGAACTACATCTCCAGCACCCTTAATATAACCAATAAAATTGCTGGCCTTTTTTATATTTAAGCGAACAACTTTTGCTTCTGATTTTTGCAATACAGATTGTTTAGGAATATGGTCATATTCAATTTCTATTAATTCCTTATCATACTTTTTGCCGTCAATTAAAATACTTGCTTTTAACGTTCCTTTAGAGTCATAACTTGTTGGAGTTACGCTGAACTGATAATTCTGTGTATCTCCTTTTTGTTTAATTTCTAAGTTAATAAAAGCTGGTGAAACTTTCCATTCTTCAGGAACTTCTAAAGATAATTTTCCTTTCACATTATTTCCGCCAGAACTTACTCCTACCGAGACTATACGTTCTTTAGCATCTGAGAAAAGCATTACTTTTTCATGTAGCTTTGTGGTGGCTAATGGTAGTATTTCAAACGGATCATACAATTCTCCTTTATCACTCTTAGAATACCGATGAACGATATTTTTTTGAATAGTTATTGGAATAGTGTCTATCATTAGATTGAAAAAAACAGTTACCTTTCTTGGCGTTTCTGGTTTCCCAATTAGTTGTCTATGATCTACTTGGTACATTCCAAGAGAGCCTTTAGATTGCAACCAATAAGGATCTGTATAACTCAGGTTTTCTAGATTTATAGTTTGTTTAAATTGTTGTTTTACATTATTTTCTAATAGTACGTCATGTGCAACGGTTTCTATTTTGGCTGTTTTAAAACTCATAGATTCTAAAAAAACAGGAACTTCAGAATTTCTATTTAAAACCTCAATAGCTAGCTCTATGTTAGCATTTGGAACTCCACTAGAGCTTTCTGCAGAGGCTTCTAGATATAATCCTGCGCAGGCTTCTATAATCTGACTTATTTGTTTTTCTTTAACGGCTCTCCAATGGAGATCATCTAAAGATTGAATTTTTTTGTAGGCTCGAATTAGATCTTTCAGATGTTTTGCAGGATTCCCAAAATCAAAATTCTTTTCTATATCATATAAAATTGCCCCAATATCTCCTCCATCTTTTAATCGATTCCAGGTTGTATTAATTCCAGCAAAAATATCGCTAGTGTCTTTTGGCTTATCTCCTTTTAAAAATTCTATATATTCATTTTGACTTCCTCTAGTGGTTAATCTTCCAAATCCTTGACATAAATGTTGGCTACTAGCCATAGACGCTACTTCATTATTAGACAGTCCTTTTAGAGGATAATACACACCTACATCTAGAGATGTTAACTTTCCTTCTGTAGCCTTTTTAAAGTCGTCTTCATTCTTATAAAACCAAGACGAGGTATTAAAAAATAATCGTTTTGGTTGCCAGGCTTCAGTTAATTCTAATTGACTTGTAAACTTTGTTTCATCACTTGCCAAGTCAAAAGCTTCAACACTTAACATTGCAGAAGAAGTGTGATGACCGTGGGTTGAACCTGGGGTTCTGTGATTAAATCTGTTAATAATAACATCGGGTTTAAAAGTTCTAATTGCCCAAACAACATCACTTAATACTTTTTCTTTATCCCATATTTTTAATGTTTCATTAGGGTGTTTAGAATAGCCAAAGTCATTAGCTCTGGTAAAAAACTGCTCACCTCCGTCTACTCTTCTTGCCGCCAGGAGTTCTTGAGTTCTAATTACTCCTAAAAGTTCTCTAATTTCTGGACCTATTAAATTCTGTCCACCATCACCTCTTGTTAATGATAAATAACCTGTTCTTGCTTTTACATGATTAGATAAATAAGAAATTAGTCGAGTGTTTTCATCATCAGGGTGCGCAGCAATGTACAAAGCCGTACCTATAAAATTCAATTTCTGAATTTTCTCATAAATTTGATTGGACGTTAACTTTTCTGGCTTTTGAGAAAAAACTATTGAGGATATCAGCTGTCTCTTATACACATCTGACGCTGCCGACGACTCC
>OJHY01000422.1_pt1 | contig 11212 bp, 9 predicted proteins | sample 1595301 | NCBI WGS metagenome assembly OJHY01 (sample SAMN05416880, study PRJEB24817) | seawater metagenome | isolation source: Sea water | place: Canada:Atlantic | collected 2013-11 | reverse complement strand
CGAGATTCCTCTACGTCTCGTGGGCTCGGAGATGTGTATAAGAGACAGGTAACGTCCAACTCTTGTACTGCCAGCCAGCGCTGTACAGCCACAAATCACAGTATGATCGCCTACCACACAGTTATGGCCGATCTGTACCTGATTATCAATTTTCACTCCAGTACCTATGGTCGTGTCGTCCAATGCACCACGATCAATGGTGGAGCCAGCGCCAACCTCGACATCATCACCGAGAATAACGCGCCCAAGTTGGGCAATTTTTACGGATTTTGTGCCATCGAAGGCAAAACCAAACCCATCTGCACCCAGCACGACACCAACATGCAGTAAAACACGATCACCCGTGTGCACTTCATGGTAAAGCGTAACGTTTGGCTGGAAACGACATTCCCTGCCAATCCGGCAGTCTCTGCCGATGACAACGCCGGCACCAATAATGGAGTTCTCAGCAATACTGACCCCTGCCTCAATGACTGCATTCGGACCAATGCGAACACCGGCAGCCAGTGTGACATCATCAGCAATACAGGCAGAGGGATGAACAAGGGTCTTGTTCTCACCCATCCCTGTATTTGTAGCAGAATCATGACCTGCTTCGCTGTTGGTATCGCCCTCTCGCCCAGCCATGCGCTCCTGCAGCGCCGCAAAAAGCTGCGATGCCAGCGCATAGGTAACATAAGGATTTTCCGAAAGCAGGCAGGGTCTATTTTCTGATTGCCCCAGACTGGCAGGCACAATAAAGGCCGCTCCGGCTGAGGAAGACAACTGGCTGACATAACGCGGATTGCTGACGAAGCTCAGCTGCCCTTCTCCGGCACTGGCCAGGGTGGCCAGCCCGTAGATTCGCGTCTCTGACGCTGCCTCAGCGGCCGGGTTTAACGACACTTTCAGGCGTGTCGCAAGCTCTGCCAGCGTATAGTAAGCGGACTCCGTCACCGTCACTGAGGCAATTTCCGATCGAACCGGGCCGCTTACGGCGCCAGTTCGTTGATCTTGGCCGTTACCAGCGCAGTGATGTTGTAGCTGTTATTGAAGTAAGCCACCGCCTCAGCATTGAGTACCAGATCGTACTCGCCCTCTTCGACCACGGCTTCAATGGCCTGGCCCAGTAACTGGCGATTAGCTTCAACAAACTGCTGCTGACGCTGGTTCCAGGCGTTTTGCAGACGCTCGGCAATTAACTGCATCTGAACCTGTTTCTCTTCGGCATCAGCGTTAAGTTCACGCAGCTCCTGCTCGCTCAGGATAGATTCGTCACGCTGGGCGCGCTCGATGATTTCACGCAATTCTGTGTTCAGACGCTCTAAACGCTGCTCGTCGCTCTGAAACTCGCTTCGAGTATTTTGTTCCAGTGACTGTGCGGCGTCAGAATTAAACAGCGCCTGCTCCAGGTTAATCACGCCCACAACGGGGTTGTCCTGGGCCACTGCCTGAGTGCTGACAAATAATGTGGCTGCAAGCAGTAATACTAACTTCTTCATGTTTTCACCCTAATTGTTATCTGTGTTTAGCGTTGAATTTGTCTGGCTGGATTGCGGCGGATTATACCACCGCTATCAGAATCCTGCTCCAATAGTGAAGTCGAATGACTTGGTATCGTCCTCTTCACCGCGGGTAAATGGCTTGGCCAGATAGAAAGTCAATGGACCGAAGGGCGACAGATAGGTCACCCCCACACCGACCGAGTAACGGAGTTCATCAATACTGAAATCGCTGCAGTTTCTTTCTAACGACTGCTGGGTAGTACAGTCAGTGGAGAACACGTTACCGACATCGAAGAACACACTGGAACGGACCCGGCTGCGATCGGTGACAAACGGTAACGGGAACAGCAGTTCCATCGAACCGGCGGTCACGAAGTTGCCCCCGAAATTATCCCGGTCACGGTCAAACTCATAAGTGGTTGTTGCCAGCTGCAACACCGGGTTGCCGTTTTCATCCAGCAAGGGGTCACCATTGGCATCAGGGACAGGCACTGTCAAATAGGCCTCACTATTGGGAGCGAAGCTATTGACATGACCTGATTCACCCACCAAAACATTACCGTTTTCGTCTTTGGCCAGCTCTGTAAAACCCGTTTCCAAAAATACAGGGGGAGTACTCTGCGGACCAAGGCTGTTTTCCTCGAAGCCGCGGACCACGCCGTTGAAGGTCAGGCCACCGGCAAAGAAGTTCTGGAAAAATGGCAGCTCATCGGTATCGCCATAACCATCGCCATAACCCAGGTTACCACGCAGGTGGAACACCCAGTCATCGCCAAATAACGGTTTGTAGTAATCAGCGTTATAGGTCAGGCGGTAGTACTCCAGATCTGAACCCGGTACCGAGAACTCAAATTGCGCCTGCTGGAAGGTACCCCGGGTCGCCAACTGGCCGCGGTTAAGTGTGTTACGAATCCAGTTCGTGGAGAAGGTAAAGTTATCAAACTCGCGACCGTATTTATCGATAAAACCCGGGTCACCGGTCTGGTACTTGTACTCTTCGGGCAAATCACTCAACGGCGCAGTCACCGCATCAGAAAGCGGACCATTCCAGGGGTTGGTATTGGCTTCACTGATAATGTAACGGTCCACTCCATCGAACAAAGTCGGTGATCGTCGAATTTCCTGGGCTGAAGAGCCATAAGCTGACAATTCCGTATGTCCAAAACCAAAGTTGAAACCGATCTGCTCAATTTCACTGATCGGGTAGGCAAAGTTCACTGCCGCACCGTAAGACGTGGTCGAGAAGCTGGATACGTTCAGGAAACCGTCCTGCTTCTGGGCATAAACACTGAAACCACGGCTGACGCCATCGGGCGTGTAATACGGGTCCACGTAGGAGAAGTTGGCACTGCTGGAGTAATAACTGCGGTTCAAACCGACAGAAACGGTTTTACCGGTACCCAGGAAGTTTTCCGCCTGCAGGTCTGTGGCAATAAACCAGTTACCACCACCGCCGGAACCGACACTGAAAGAAACACTGCCGAAGCTCTGCTCTTCCACATCAAAGTTCACATCAATCTGGTCCGTGGTGCCAGGCACTTCAACCGTATCCACTTCCACTGTCGAGAAATAGCCCAGGCGCTCCAGGCGCACTTTCGACAACTCGATCTGCTGGCTAGAGGCCGGAGCGCTTTCCAGCTGCCGCATTTCCCGGCGCAGGACATCGTCAGCGGTGCTCAAGTTACCAGCGTAGTTAATACGGTTCACGTATGTGCGCGCACCCGGATCCACATAGAAAATCACTTCAACGGTCTGATCTTCGTCATTAATCTCGGGCACGCCTTCTACCGTGGCAAAAGCATAGCCGAGATTACCCAGAATCTGGGTCATGTATTCTTCACTGGCGGTAATCAGAGCCTGGGAGAACGACTGTCCCGGCCCGACCAGCGTATAGGCACGCAGCAACGATTCAGCGTTGACCAGGTCACCGACCAGATCAACATTGCTGATCTGATACTGCTGCCCTTCACTGACGTTGATGGTGATATAAATGTCTTCATTGTCCGGGGTAATCGCCACCGGGGTGGAATCGATATTGAAACGGGCGTAACCGTTATCCAGATAATAGGAGGTCAGGTTTTCCAGATCCCCTTCCAGCTGTTCGCGCGAATAACGATCACGACGGCTCAGCGGTAACCACCAGGGCTTGGTACCCAGCTCCATCAGATCTTTAAGTTCATCCGACTGATAGGTCTGGTTGCCGACAATATTGACACCCTGAATGCGGCTTTCCTCGCCTTCATTCACGGTCATGTCAATGGCAACACGGTTTCGCGGCTGTTCAGTGACCTCAATGTCTACTGTGGTACCGTAACGGCCACGGGAAGAGTAAACCTCCTGAATGCCCTGACTGATGGCCTCCAGCGTGGAGCGGGTAAAGATACCGCCTTCGTAGATTTCCGCTTCACGCATGTTGTTGAGAATATCTTCGGTCTCAAGCACATCGTTACCGGAAATATTGATTTCACTGACCGAAGGCCGCTCCAGTACCGTAATCAACAGCACATCACCCTCGCGGGCAACCTCGATTTCCTCAAAATACTGGGATTCGGTCACGGAACGGATGATCTGACCAGCCATGCCTGGCTGCATCTGATCCCCCACGGAAATAGGCAGCAACCCGAACATGACCCCGGGGCTGATACGTTGTAATCCGTCTATTCGGATATCATCGATGATGAAGCTATCGCTGTTCTGGGCTTGTGCCGCCAGCGAGATGCTGAGGGACAACAGAGAGCTCCCCAGCAAGGTAGTGACTCGTTTATTAATCATGAAACTCGCTTAAATCCGGACTCTTTCTATATTCGCTTAATTCTGATTACATCAAGCGACTGACGTCGTTATACAACGCCAACACCATAATGCTGCCTACGATCAGCAATCCCAGTTGCAGACCCATTGCCTGAACTCGCTCTGGCACAGGACGGCGTATGATAGCCTCTATGATGTAATACAACAAATGGCCACCATCGAGTACCGGGATTGGCAACAGGTTCAGCACACCAAGACTGATACTGAGTATGGCAAGAAAGCCCAGATACACCTCAAGGCCATAGCTGGCAGTTTCACCAGCGACCTGCGCAATGGTAATCGGACCGTTGATATTCTTGACTGAAATCAGGCCGATCACCATTTTCTTGATGGAATCGAGCACGAACACCGACTTGTCCCAGGTTTCCACCATGGCCGGCCCGATGGCTGACAATGGATTAAACGAGACTTCCCGGCGACGCTCCGCTGGCAATGAGTTATACAGATCATAGATCTGCACACCCGCACCAATGCGTCCCATCTGTGTACCGTCGGCGGCTTCCGTTGCCTGCGGCACAATTTCCAGCGCCACCAACTCCGACTCGCGTTGGACAACAACATCCAGTGGCAGTTCCGGTGACTGCTGAATCATGCTGACCCAATGTGACCAGCTTCTGATATCAGTGCCATTGGCTGACACCACTGTATCGCCGCTTTGCAGCCCGCCAGCCTCAGCCCGACCACCCGGCACGATGGTATCGATAACCGGAGGAATCTCGTACTGAACAATGCCCAGTGACCCCAGCGGATTGGGCTCCGTGGTATTGCCCATCCAGTTCTGGATAGCAACAGCAAACGTCTCTGTGGACTGGTTATCGGTGGCAGAAACAGCGCCCTGGCGCGATTGCGCCGGAATAGCAGTGATCATCAGATTGCCGCTTTCGCCCAGACGGTCGAGCAGCTTCAGGTTGACCTGCTGCCACAGTGACACCGGCTTGCCATCGACGGCGGTAATTTCATCACCTTCACGCAGTCCTGCTTCCCAGGCGGGTGAATCCGGCTCAACGTGCGAGATAACCGGGGAAATGCCACGCGTCCCGTAAGCCACATTAATGACCCAGAAAACAAAAATTGCCAGCAGGAAGTTGGCAATGGGCCCGGCGGCAACAATCGCGAACCGCTGCCACAGCGGTTTGTAATTGAAGGCCATATGTTTCTCGTCTTCCGACACCTGGGAGCCGGCTTCGGCATTGGTGTCATCCTGCCCCAGCATTTTGACATAGCCACCCAGCGGGATCGGTGCGATCACATATTCAGTGCCATCTTTTCCGACCCAGGTTTTGACCGCTTTACCAAAACCAATGGAAAAGCGCAGTACTTTGACACCGCATTTGCGAGCCACCCAGAAATGCCCGAACTCATGGATCGTGACCAGAATTCCCAGGGTCACAATCAAAGCCAGGACGTTTACGACCAAGGTTTGCAGCATATAATTCCTGTTCCCGTGTAATACAAGGGGTTACGCGTGTTTGCTGACAAGACCGGTCGCAACCGCTCTTGCTTCCTTATCCACCTGCTGAATCATAGCCAGTGACAGTGGCTCTGTACAAGTGATTCGGGCCAGCGTTTCAGAGACTACCGTGGCGATGTCGGTAAATCGTAATCGCCCGTCAAGAAAAGCGGCCACGGCCACTTCATTGGCGGCATTCAGTGTGGCTGGCATATAGCCTCCCTGGCGTGCGGCCTCAATACCCAGTGCCAGACAGGGGAAACGCTCCAGATCCGGCTGATAAAACTGCAGATCAGGGCTGGTCGCCAGATCCAGAAAACTGGCGCCGGAGTCCACCCGTTGTGGCCAGGCCAGCGCGTGTGCAATAGGTACTCGCATATCCGGGCTACCCATCTGGGCCAGCACCGAACCATCATGATATTCGACCATGGAATGTACAATACTTTGCGGGTGAATCACCACATCCACCTGGGACGGCTGCAAATCAAACAGATAGCAAGCCTCGATATATTCCAGCCCCTTGTTCATCATGGTGGCCGAATCCACGGAAATCTTGCGTCCCATGGACCAGTTGGGGTGATTACAGGCCTGCGCCGGTGTCACTGAGGCCAGAGTTTGCGGGTCTGCATGCAAAAACGGTCCGCCAGAGGCAGTCAGGACAACCCGACGCACGCCCTGGGAGCGCAAATCGCAACCCGGTTCCGTCTGACCATTGGGCGGTAAACATTGAAAAATGGCGTTATGTTCACTATCGATCGGCAGGACCGTGGCGCCACTTTCGCGGGCTGCCCGCATAAACAGCTCACCGGTCATGACCAGTGCTTCCTTGTTGGCCAGCAGCACTTTTTTGCCAGCCCTGGCAGCCGCGAGTGCTGGCAGCGTTCCGGCCGCCCCCACAATGGCCGCCATCACCGTATCAACCGATTCAGCGGCAGCGACAGCCGCCAGCGCATCCTCGCCCTGCTCCACCCGGGTCTGACAGCCGGCATCTGCCAGCGCCACCTGCAATCGCTCTGCAGCGGCCGCATCGGCCATCACTGCAACCTGCGGTGAAAATGCCAGGCACTGCTCAAGCATCAAGCCATCGTTACTACCGGCAGTCAGGGCATATATTTTCAAGGAAAGATGCCTGGCCACCACGTCCAGTGTGTTAACACCGATGGAACCGGTTGAACCCAGCACAGTCAATGACTGAACCGGCAATGGTACGCCGTTTTCAGCCGCCATCAGATAACCTCCAGCACACGACTGAGCAAGGCAATGCCGAGCACAAATACCGGCGTTGCCGCCAACAGGCTATCAATACGATCCAGCACACCACCGTGCCCGGGTAATGTTCGGCCACTGTCCTTGATGCCCCGGTGACGCTTGAGCATGCTCTCAAACAGATCACCCACCACCGAGTAAACTGCCAACAACAGGGAAATCATCATCAACAGCGCCCAAACACTGGCGGAGAGTTCGCGGTACTGCAAATGTATCCAGGCCAGTACACCCCAGGCAAACAGCGTACAACTCACCAACCCACCCCAGAGCCCGGCCCAGGTCTTCTTGGGACTGAGCGCCGGCGCCAGTGGTCGACGGCCTTCTTTCTTGCCCCAGATGGAGCCAGCGAAAAACGCGCCAATATCAACGACGCTCACCATCGCCACCAGAATCAGTACCAGCCAGCCTTCTTCATTGAGCATTTTCAGGTACACCAGTCCGACCCAGCTTGGGATCAGGCAGGCGATACCCATCAAACCGATTTTCCAGCGTGCCTGCCAGCGACGACTGCCACCGGGGTAGCTGCGAATAGTCCAGAACACCCATAACCAATACAGCACAGCCAGGGCAGAAATAGCGACAATACCATTCACGGAAAGCGGCTCGTAATCGGCGGTGGCACCGCCAATCTGCACATCATCCAGCCCCATCACCGGCAGGCGCAGTGCGGTCAGGGTAAACAGCAGGCAACTGCCGAATAATGCAAACCAAGTGGCATGGTGCTGCCAGTGTCGCAGCCCCATTAACTTACCCCACTCGTACAGGGCGGGTAACAGAATCAGGGTCAGGAAACCGGCAAACCAGGGCAAGGCCAGCCAGGCTGTACCGGCATAGAGGACGGCAAGCATGATCACTGCCGTAATAACACGTTGTTTGAGCAAAACCTGCTCCCTTATACGTTTTTTGCTAACGCTGCTGCTAACGCCACTTCTAACGTTACTGCTAACGTTACTAATTACGTTATTTTTTCTTGTTCATCACTGCCGGACTCGCGGCCAAATCGGCGCTTCCGGCGGCTGAAATCATCAATAGCCTGCTGAAGTTCAGTCTCATCAAACTGCGGCCAGTAACAATCAGTAAAGTACAGTTCTGTATAAGCAAATTGCCAGAGCAAAAAGTTACTGATGCGTCGCTCCCCACCAGTGCGAATACACAAATCCGGTTCCGGCACATCACCCATGCTGACAAAATTCTGCAACAGCTCCGGCGTAATGTCTTCAACATTAATATGCCCGGATTGCACTTGCCGGGACACAGCCTGGCAGGCCTGGGCAATATCCCAGCGACCGCCATAATCTGCTGCCACTGTAACCACCAGGCCAGTATTGTGTCGCGTCAGCTCTTCCACTTCACGCATGTTTTTCTGTAATCGTGGCGAGAAATCATCACGTTTACCAATAAACTGCAGGCGAATGTTACGCTCATGCATCTGCTTAATCTCATGGCGCTTGAGCACATTCAGAAACAGCGCCATCAGACCTTTCACTTCTTTGTCCGGTCGAAACCAGTTTTCACTGCTGAAAGCAAATAATGTCAGGTACGCTATACCGCGATCTGCACAGCCGTGCACCACGTCGCGCGCAATTTCTGCACCGGCCCGGTGTCCGGCTCCACCTGATAATCCGCGTCCACGAGCCCAGCGATTATTACCATCCATGATAATCGCGATATGTCGGGGTTGTTTGTGCGTGACTTCGCTTTGACTGTCCGTGTTTGTCATCCGCTCGCTTCTTATATTGACATCAGATCTTTTTCTTTCTCTTCGTAGGCTGCGTCCACATCGGCGATATGCTTGTCAGTCTGCTTCTGGATACGTTCCTCGGCGCGACGCTGATCGTCTTCGCTGATTTCTTTTTCCTTGAGCAGGTCTTTAACCTGGTTATTGGCATCACGGCGGATATTACGAATCGCCACCCGGGCATTCTCTGCTTCTGCCTTGGCCTGCTTGGTGTACCCACGACGGGTTTCTTCCGTCAGAGCAGGCATGGGAATACGGATCGATTCGCCATTATTCGAAGGGTTGAGACCCAGGTCAGATTTCATAATCGCTTTTTCAACATCACCGATAAGTTGTCGCTCCCATGGTACTACGACCAGGACGCGACTTTCTTCCACTGTGATATTGGCTAATTGGTTTAACGGCGTATCCGCACCGTAATACGGGACCTGGATGCCATCCAGCAAACTGGGATGTGCGCGACCAGTACGGATCTTGTTAAAAGCCGTCTCAAGTGACTGAATGGATTTCTCCATTCGCTGACCGGCGTCCTTGATAATGTCTTCAATCATCGTTGTCTTATCCCCTGTTATTGATCCGTGCTGTTCAAACCGATCAGGGTACCATCTGTTGATCCCATCACGCTGTTCAGCAAGGCACCGGGTTTCTGCATGTTAAACACGCAAACCGGAATATCATGATCCCGCACCAGACAAATCGCCGTCAGGTCCATAACCCCCAGCTTCTTGTCCAGCACTTCATCGTAAGTCAAATAGTCGTATTTGATGGCGTCCGGCACCCGCATCGGGTCTGCCGAGAAAACACCATCCACTTTGGTCGCCTTGAGAACCAGCCCGGCATCAATCTCAATGCCACGCAGGCAGGCTGCAGAATCGGTTGTGAAGAACGGATTGCCCGTTCCGGCAGCGAATATCACCACATCACCTCCACGCAGGTGACGGATAGCTGCCCGTCTGTCGTAATGTTCGACCACACCGCTCATCGGAATGGCTGACATCACGCGCGTTGAAATTCCGGCACGCTCCAGTGCGTCGCGCATCGCCAGGGCATTCATCACAGTGGCCAGCATACCCATGTGATCGCCAGTGACCCGTTCCATGCCCGCTGAATGCAGCGCAGCACCCCGGAACAGATTGCCACCGCCAATGACCATGCCGATCTCAATACCTAGTCCGACCAGCTGCCCCACCTCTACTGCCATACGGTCAAGCACTTTGGGGTCGATGCCGAATTCCGCATCGCCCATCAGGGCCTCACCGCTGAGCTTTAATAGTATACGTTTATACTTCTTCTCAGCTTTTGCCATGATCGTCAGCCTTGTCGATACTGTTTACTGGAGGTCAGGCCTGCTCGATAAAACCCAGGCCTGTATTGCAGTCAAACCTGCCGGGCGATCCCGCCCGGCAGACTTCTATTACCCTTGATTATGCGTTAAACGTATAACCAAGACAGCTTAGCTATTTTTAACGACGATTAAGGCATCGTCGATAACTTTAAGCTTACTTTTTAGCGGCTGCTGCCTGAGCGGCAACCTCTTCAGCAAAGTCGACTTCTTCTTTCTCGATACCTTCGCCCACTTCATAACGGACAAAGCTTACCACTTCTGCACCGGCGTTTTTCAGCAGTGCGCCAACTTTTGTGTCAGGGTCTTTTACAAAAGGCTGCTCAACCAGCGTGATTTCCGCAACGTACTTACGGATACGGCCTTCAATCATTTTCTCAATGATTTCGGCTGGCTTGCCACTTTCCTGGGCCTGAGCCGTGAAAATTTCACGCTCTTTGTCCAGTGCGTCCTTAGGCACATCTTCGCCACGGATAACCATCGGGTTAACCGCTGCAATGTGCATAGCCACATCACGCGCCAGATCAGCGTTGCCGCCTTTCAGTGCGACCAGTACCGCAATGCGGTTGTTGCTGTGAACATAACCGTCAACGACGTCGCCTTCCAGAATTTCAGCACGACGCAGGTTAATGTTTTCACCAATTTTCTGAACCAGTGCTTCACGCTCTGTTTCCAGACCCGCTTCCAGCAGCTTGGCAATGTCGCTCTCTTTTTGTGAGAAAACGCTATCCATTGTCTTGTTGGCAAAAGCCAGGAAATTGTCATCGCGCGCAACGAAGTCAGTCTCACTGTTCACTTCCAGAACGGCGGCGTAGCTGCCATCTTCTGCAACTTTAGTCAGCACCACACCTTCGGCGGCAGTACGACCGGCTTTTTTGGCAGCTTTCAGACCGGATGCTTTACGCAGATCTTCAATTGCTGTCTCCATGTCACCGCCAGCTTCAACCAGCGCCTTTTTACAGTCCATCATGCCCAGACCGGTGCGCTCACGCAGTTCCTTGACCATGCCTGCTGTAATGTTTGCCATAACCTTATTGCCTCGTTTAATCAGATAATCAATTCAAATTGCAGCCAGTAATTCGTTTCCCATCGCCATTATTGATGCCAGTTCCGCCAAAAGA
>OJHY01000420.1_pt1 | contig 11234 bp, 11 predicted proteins | sample 1595301 | NCBI WGS metagenome assembly OJHY01 (sample SAMN05416880, study PRJEB24817) | seawater metagenome | isolation source: Sea water | place: Canada:Atlantic | collected 2013-11 | reverse complement strand
TCTTCTTCACTTCCAGCTAAAATCGATTTTATTAAGTTTAAAGGTTTTTTAGGCATAATAAATTCAGCGGTTTGTGAAGCTGAAATATCTTCACGAGAATATTTAACTAATTTATGTGCATCGGTTGCAACAAATGTTAAGCCCTCTGTAGAAAATTGAAAGAAAACACCACTCATTACAGGACGTAAATCATCATTACCAGCAGCAAAGATAGTTTTTGAAATTGCAGTTGCTAGAACATCTCCCAATAAAGAAGTTGAACTTGGGTCTTGAAGCTCTATTGCGTGAGGAAACTCTTCACCACTTGCATAAGCTAAGGCATATTTTCCGTGGTTAGAACTGATTTCAATTGTATTATTATCTTCCACAGTAAATGTTAAAGGTTGTTCTGGGAATGTTTTTAAAGTATCCAATAATAAGCGGGCAGGAATACAAATAGTTCCTTTCTCACTGCTTTCCACTTCCAATTTTGATGAAATGGTAGTTTCTAAATCAGATGCAGAAACCGTCAATGAGTTTTGATCTAGTTGAAACAAAAAATTATCCAATATTGGAAGGGTATTATTACTGTTAATAATTCCTCCTAAAACCTGAAGTTGTTTTAATAAATATGAACTAGATACTATAAATTTCATTTTAATATTTTTATGATTGTGCCAAAAGCTATGTTTTAGCAATAATTTATTAATGCGTCAACTACAAATATATTTCAAATTGTATTCTATTCCCTTTCAATTCAAAAGAAACTTATTAACAAATTTAAGTGTATTTCTTCTTTCTTAAGTAGTTGAATATAAGTCCAAATAGGCTTATTAAACTTAAGGGTAACAACAAGTTAACCCATTGCCAAAAAAACCTGTTTTCAGCTACTTTTACAGGATCTAAAAATGGAACTGATATATCTTTGCTTCTAATGTTTATAAGTCCATTATCATCCAATAGATAGTTTACAGTATTCAGCAAAAATTCTTTATTTCCATAAAAGGTATTGGTCCATTTATCAAAACCTAATTCTAAAGGCCTATTTCCTTGAAATTGATTTTTAATAATACTTCCATCACTGATTACTACCATTTTAGTTTCCTTGCTACTTTCGAGGTTATTCGGTATTTTGAATGGTTTTATTCTGTTTGAATAAGCTGAATTAAACGATCCCTCTAACAGTACTGCAAGAGGAATTTCTCCAGCACTAAACTCTTTTGGAGAAGGTCCATCATTAACTATTGTTAAGTTTTTATTTATTTCCTTCGTAATATCAATTTCTTTAGGCATTCCCACAATCTTGGAAACTTGAGAAGAACTTAATAAAATCGTTTTTTTAACTGAATTTGGTAGGGTGTCAATACTACTCGCATAATCAAACTTAACCGCGTCTATATTTGTTACTATCGGATGGCTCGAACTATTATTAGATAATGGACTATACAACCATGGATATTTGTTGTATTGTGAATCACGTTCGTTACCTGTTGCTAATAAAATAGGAGCGGAGTATAAATCTTTAATAAGATTTGGATTGATTCTAATTCCATATTTAAAGAAAAAATCTGTTAAATTTAAATCTTTCCCAAAGGCAAAATTATTTCCGCTAACACTATCATTAACTAATTTAATAGCATCGATTAACCAAAGTGAAGCCCCTCCAGACATGGAATATTGATCAAGGATGTATTTTTCTTCCTCCGTAAATTGTTCAGTTGGATTTGCAATAACCAACAAATCAAATTGCTTTATTTGTGATAAGGTTGTTTTAGGGTTTTTAGCAACGGAATCTAAAGTAAAGGGTGCGATGTAATAATAATCGCGAAGTGTTGCAAAAAAATCAGCTATGTATTTATCTTCTAATTCTCCATTTCCTTTTAAAACAGCAATTTTACGTTTTTTAGGTTCAATGAGTCGATTGAAAGCATCTACAAAAGCATATTCTAAATTCTGAACTGAGTTGTTAATTCGCTCTTCCGTATTAACACCTAATTGATTTTTTAATAGAGGAATTTTTATATAATTGTCATTAAAAGATGCAATTGCCCAAGGAAATACCTGTTGAACACTTGTTTTTCCGTTTTGTTTAATTTCTATCTGAGCAGGTTTTGCACCAAACTTTATTAGTGATTCGATATCTCCTTTTTCTTCTGAAGGGTTAACAAATTTAAATTTAAGATTAGGATTGTAAGCTTCAAACTCTTCTAAAATTTGCTTGGTTTCAGTTTGTAATCGTCTAAATTCGGAAGGTAAATCTCCTTCTAAAAAAACGTCTATAAATATGGGAACATTAATATTAGCAATGATTTCTCTTGCTGGATTTGATAAGGTATATCTTTGGTCTTCTGTTAAATCAAACCGTTTATAAAAATAACTTCCAACTATATTAATTATAATAATACCTAATATTCCATATGTTAATTGTTTTCTGATTTTCATTAACCTTTTCTTAAATTAATGTTGGTGAAAATTAAAAACAAAGTCGAAACACTTAAGAAATATAAAATATCACGTGTATCTAAAACACCCCTTGCAACACTATCAAAATGAGTTTTCATTCCTAGGTTATTTATTTCAATAGATGAAATGTTAAAAAGAGAGGTCAAAATATTAAAGCCATAATAAATGAAAAGGCATAAAAAAACAGCGATAATAAAAGCTACAATCTGATTTTTTGAAACCGTAGAAGAAAATATTCCGATAGATGTATAGGCTAATATTAAAAACAACAAACCAACATAAGAGCCAATAGCACTTCCTATGTCCCAATTACCCATCGGGTTGCCAAGTTTAGCGATGGTAATAATATAAAGCAAGGTGGGTGCAATAGCCAAACAAATAAGAATTACAGCTCCAAAAAACTTTCCTAAGACTATATTTCTTAAAGAGATCGGTTTAGTGATCAAAAGCTCGAAAGTTCCCATTTTCTGTTCTTCGCTAAAAGATCTCATAGTAATTGCTGGGATCAAAAATAATAAGACCCAAGGTGCTATTATAAAAAAGGAGGATAAATCAGCAAATCCGTTGTCAAAAATATTAAATTCTCCAGGAATAAACCAAAGTAGAAGACCGTTTAACAATAAAAAAAATGCGATGACCATAAAGCCAACAGACGTTGAAAAAAAGGAATTGATTTCTTTTTTTAATATGGCAAGCATAGGTCTTTAGTATTAAGTTTTTTTGTGTGAAAGTTATTCTTTTTTTCTTTTGCTTTAATCATGAATTCAAAATCTATATTAGCCCAAATGATTTAGAGTGTTAACGCTCCAAACTTCTGCTTTAGAACGAAACATTGGTTTGGTTGTTGCCCAAATATTCTTAAATAAATCACTAGTTCTATAATTTTCCAAATCAGCATCATTTTCCCACCTACTGTAAGTAAAAAAAGTTTCGCTGTTATTTTTATCTTGATATAGTTCTAAATAAGAACAACCTTCAAAAGCACGGATTTTATCTTTTACTTTTTCGAAATTAATAAGAAAGGCAGGTATCTTTTCTTTTTTAAATTCCATTTTTACAATTCTTGTAAACATATCATCATTCAAAATTAACACTAATGGTATCTCTATAGTTAAGTCCGAAAAGTGAAGATGCGCTTCCAACTGTGTTTGAATTACTTTTGTAAATGGCCAACTCCAAATAACCAGAGGAATTCCATAATGTTAGTTTTTTTCCATCTTCAACACGCTTGCTTTTCGGGTTTTCAAAGTTTATAAAATCACTATATCGGTTGTAAATAGTTGTAAATTTAATGGACCTGGCTTGAATCGTAAAACTTCTTCCTTTTCCAATTTCTTCAAAAAGTGATTTATTGATATTACAAATTACATTTCCATAATTATCGATATAAATTACATTCCCAATTATTTGATTGTTTTCAGGATTCACTACGGGTTTTATTCCTATAAGTTCTTTTATTTCAGCTATGGGTTTCCCAATAACTTCCAAAGTTCCTCCTCTTGCTATGTGACAAGCTACTTTTACAAAAACATCTAAAACCGGAAAATTAGATTCTATATTATCGTGAACATTAATTTCAACAATTTTTTCAGGATTTATCTGTGAGGTTAGCATAGAGATAATTCCATTGTTAGCGCATATAAAATAGTGTTCATCTAAATAAACGGCAATGTGTTTATTTTCTGGATTTAATTCAGAATCTATTCCAATGATATGAATGCTGCCAGATGGAAAATTCTTGTAGGCATTTTGAATTATATATGCAGCTTCCGAAATATGAAAAGGAGAAATTGAATGCGAGATATCAACAATTTTAATCGTTTCCAATTCACTATAAATAGCACCTTTAACTGCTCCGGCAAAGTGATCTTTCTCACCAAAGTCAGTAGTTAGAGTGATAATAGCTTTAGGCATTTTATTAATATTTATTTAAACTAATAACGGCAAAAATACTGTACTTTTGTTTTAGAGAAAAACAATTTATAGTATAGTATTAATATTTTTAAATGTACTGCTTTTGAATGAACTAATAATCGAATTATCTGAAATAAGCCCGCGTGATTTTTTCGGGGAACAAAATGTTAATATTGAGAAGTTAAAAGAACTATTTCCGAAATTAAAAATAGTTGCGAGGGGAAATAAAATTAAAGCCTTTGGTGATGAAGAAGTTTTAGAAGAGTTTGATAAAAGAATTGCAATGTTACTCGATCATTTTGCAAAGTATAACAAGTTAGATGAAAATGTAATCGAACGTGTTTTTTTAAGTAGGAGTAAAGATGATTATGAGACCTCAGAAAATTCCAATGAAGTTTTAGTACATGGAGTTAATGGAAGGAAAATAAAGCCACAAACTGCAAATCAACGTAAGTTGGTGCAATTAATGCAAAAAAATGACATGTTATTTGCTGTAGGACCAGCAGGTACTGGTAAAACATATACCGGTGTAGCTTTAGCTGTAAAAGCCTTAAAAGAAAAACAAGTAAGAAAAATAATATTAACGCGTCCAGCAGTGGAAGCAGGAGAGAAATTAGGTTTTCTTCCAGGTGATTTAAAAGAAAAATTAGATCCATATATGCAGCCCTTATATGACGCATTAAGAGATATGATACCTGCAGAAAAGTTAGAAACTTTAATTGAAAAAGGAGTGATACAAATAGCCCCATTAGCATTTATGAGAGGGCGTACACTGGACAATGCCTTTGTTATTTTAGATGAAGCGCAAAATACCACTCATTCGCAAATGAAAATGTTTTTAACACGTATGGGAAAAAATGCCAAGTTTATGATTACGGGGGATCCTGGCCAAATAGATTTGCCCAGGCATACACTTTCAGGACTTAAAGAGGCATTATTGATTTTAAAAGATGTAGTTGGGGTTGGAATCATCCATTTGGATGATAAAGATGTTATACGGCACAAACTGGTTAAAAAAGTAATTTCCGCCTATAAATCTATAGAGAATAGAGATTAATTATAGTAGTAAAACGATGAGAAAACTTATCTATTTATTCTTAACAGTCTTATTCTTTGCTTGTAGTAGCTCAGATAGTAGTGATAATGAATCAAATGCTTGTAACGGAGATATTCCAATTTATTTAGCAAATAATGGTGTAACTATAAAGGCTTGTGAATGGTCAAATACAGGTGATTCGGGAGTTATAGAAGGTGTAACTTACACAGTGGTAGATGAGTTCATGTTAAGAGATATGGTGGCTAATCAAGAAGATTTAACTAAAGTGGTTACCACTAAAGTGACTGATATGAATAGGATGTTTTATTATCTTCAAACATTTAACCAAGATATCAGTTCTTGGGATGTAAGTAATGTGACAAATATGGAAATTATGTTTGATAATACAGATGCCTTTAATCAACCTATTGGAAATTGGGATTTGAGTAGTGTGAATAATTTGTACGGGATGTTTTATAATGCTCAAGCTTTTAACCAACCTATTGGAAATTGGGATGTGAGTAATGTAACAAATATGAGCTTTATGTTTTCTTCTTCAGTTTTCAACCAAGATATAAGTTCATGGGATGTGAGTAAAGTGACTGATATGTATGGTATGTTTTCTTCTTCTATTTTTAATCAAGAGATCAACAATTGGAATGTGAGTAATGTAACTAAAATGGGAAGATTATTTTACAATGCTACTTTTTTTAATCAAGATATTAGTAATTGGGATGTAAGTAATGTAACAGAAATGACCAGTATGTTTTTAGGAACGGCTGCAGCGTATAACCCTTTTAACCAAGATATAACTTTTTGGGATGTGACTAGTGTGATTGATATGAGTGGTATGTTTGGTTCGTCTGTTTTTGACCAAGACATCAGTAATTGGGATGTGAGTAACGTGATTGATATGACGAATATGTTTATTTTTGCTTCTTATTTTAATCAAGACTTGAGTTCTTGGAATATTAGTAATGTAACTGAATGTAGTGGTTTTAGCTATGAAGCTTCAGCTTGGACATTAAATCAACCTATATTCACTAACTGTACTCCTTAAGCCTAATACATTTAATAGATTATAAACCCTTTGCATTTGTAGAGGGTTTTTTTGTGTACATGATTAATATCATATTGTAAACAAATAATTGACTCTAGTTTTGCAAAAAATAAAATATAATGGCATTATTCAAAACAATAGAAAATAAAGACAAGGAACTTAAAGAACGAAAGATTACAGAAACGTTAAGATTTGAAAAACAAAAATTAGAAAGAGAGTTTAAAGATAAAACCGAAGAGGTTGGATTAACTAAAATGATGGCTAATCGTGAAGTTTATAAAGAGATTATGATTATACAGAACGAAACTATAATTAGTATGTTAACACAATTGGTTTTGGCAAATGAAAGTATGATATCAAATGCATTTGCTTTATCGGCAAAAGATGCTCACAAGAATAAAATAGAAGCCGTCCTAAGAAAATTCTATTCCAATTGATTTTAATAAAAAAAGATTAAAAGACTATTAAATTCAAAATAAACAAAAACTAATAAAATGGGGAACAGACATGAATTATCGTTAGAAGACATAATGGTATCATTTTTTAATGAATCAAAAAAAAAATTAAAAAAAACAGTAAGAGATGTAATGATTCAACAAGCTTACTATTTAGATATAGATTATAATAAAGGAGGAATAGGTTTTGATAATCAAGGTAAGATGTTTCACTTCCTATATTTGGAGTCTAACCTCTGCTATTCCGTCGGAGATTCAAATGGAAAACAGCATACTTTTAAAGACACAGAAGAACTTTATGAAATCAGTTACTTATTAGAGAATGTTCCTGTAAAATCACTTTTCTTCCTAGAAGGAGAGGACCTTAGAGAGGATTACTATGTGAGAGGTAAATTTATTTACTCTACTATATACAAGCCATTAAAAAGGGAATTTATAACTTCTGTAGCTGAATTAAACTAAACTAAACTAAATATTTAATTAAGCCTTCTGCTTTAATTTGTAGAGGTTTTTTTTATGATTATATTTGTCAAATATTCAGTTGTTTACGAAAAAATAAGGATCAGCTAAGTGATCTATATATGGCAGGTTAAATTTAAAAGTTAAAGCTAAACACCTGATATTATTAATTTTACGTTGTATTATAAATATATGAGCAATACCATTATAAATCCACAATTTAATTTTCCAGGACAACAAAAAGTATATCATGGAAAAGTTCGTGAAGTATATACTTTGGAGAACAATACTTTATTAATGATTGCTACCGATAGGTTGAGTGCCTTTGATGTAGTAATGTCTAAAGGAATCCCATATAAAGGTCAAATATTAAATCAGATAGCTGCTCAAATGATGAGGGATACCGAAGATTTAGTTCCTAATTGGTTAACAGCGACTCCAGATCCTAACGTTGCTATAGGGTATGCATGTGAACCTTTTAAAATAGAAATGGTTATTCGGGGGTATATGAGTGGCCATGCTGCTCGTGAATATAAACTAGGAAAACGATTGTTATGTGGTGTTGAAATGCCTGAGGGTATGATTGAAAATGATAAATTTCCTCTACCAATTATTACTCCAGCGACAAAAGCTGAAATGGGAGATCATGATGAAGACATATCAAGAGATGCTATTTTAAAGAAAGGAATTGTTACTGAAGAAGATTATTTGGTGTTAGAAGATTATACAAGAAAATTATTTCAACGCGGAACCGAAATAGCTGCTAAAAGAGGATTGATTTTAGTAGATACCAAATATGAATTTGGTAAAACTAAAGAGGGGGAAATTGTTTTGATTGATGAAATTCATACACCAGATTCCTCACGTTATTTTTATTCGGAAGGATATGAAGAACGTCAAGAAAAGGGAGAACAGCAAAAACAACTTTCTAAAGAGTTTGTTAGGCAATGGTTAATACAAAATGGTTTTCAAGGGTTAGAAGGTCAGTCCGTTCCCGAGATGAGTGATGAATATATAAATATAGTTTCTGAACGGTATATCGAACTTTACGAAAATATTACTGGAGCGACTTTTTTAAAGGCAGATGTTTCAGAAATTGATCAAAGAATTAATAAAAATGTTTTAGAATACCTTTCAAGTTGATCGGTCTAAATTATCTAATATTGAAAACTATTTTTTTTCAGTATTTAGTTATTCAGTAAAATATACCCACACAACATTACAGTAAAAAAAATTACTTTTTGGTTTTATATTTTAACTAAAATAAAAAAGGGCTACCATTATTAGCCCTTTTCTATAATAATATTTTTAATTAAATTTATTCAAAGTAACTATAACTGTCATTGTTTTTCATGTTTAATAATGACTCATAAATCAAATTAATAACAGCTTCAACATCTGTTTTATGAACCATTTCAACGGTGGTGTGCATATAACGTAAAGGTAAAGATATCAATGCACTTGCAACTCCAGAGTTGCTATAAGCAAAGGCATCCGTATCTGTTCCTGTTGCTCTAGAAAGAGCAGCTCTTTGAAATGGAATTTTTTTATCTTCGGCAGTTTTAGTAATTAAATCTCTAAGTTTTTGTTGTACGGCAGGAGCATACGCAATAACAGGACCTTTGCCTAATTCAATATGACCTTCTTTTTTCATATCAATCATAGGAGTTGTGGTATCGTGAGTTACATCCGTTACAATAGCTGCATCTGGTTTTATGCGTTCTGCTATCATTTGAGCCCCTCTCAATCCAATCTCCTCTTGAACAGAGTTGGTTATATAAAGTCCAAAAGGTAATTCCTTTTTGTTTTCGTGCAGTAGTCTTGCTACTTCAGCAATCATAAACCCTCCCATTCGATTGTCCATTGCTCTACATACAAATTTATCATTATTGAGTATATGGAATGTGTCAGGGTAGGTAATTACACAGCCTACATGTACTCCCATTTTTTCAACTTCTTTTTTATTTGCAGCACCAATATCAATAAAGATATTATCTGGTTTTGGAGCTTCTTCTTTAGATTTATTACGTGTGTGAATAGCGGGCCATCCAAATACACCTTTAACAATTCCACCTTTAGTATGGATATTTACAATTTTAGAAGGAGCTATTTGATGGTCACTACCGCCATTTCTAACAACATATACCAAGCCGTTATCGCTTATATAATTAACATACCAAGAAATTTCATCAGCATGGCCTTCTATAACTACTTTGTATTTTGCTTTTGGGTTGATAACAGCAACTGCAGTCCCATAAGTATCTGTTATAAAATCATCTACATAGGGTTTTAAATAATCCATCCAAATCTTTTGTCCATCCCATTCATAACCTGTAGGAGATGCATTATTTAAATATTCCTCTAAAAAAGTAAGTGATTTTTTTGTCAATATTGATTTTGCCATAATATTTTGTTTAAATCTAAAGTTATATAAGGGCCAAAATTAGTGATTTATTGATTATTCACTCATACATTTTGTTTAATTTTGAAACTGTTTTCGCATTAAATAAAAAAAATAATATTTTAAATGAATATTTTAAAACAAATATCCCTTTTTATAGTACTATTTGTACCATTATTATTAGTTGGCCAAACAATTGAAATAAAAGCGGAGCAAGAAATTGATAGTACAAATTTTTATTACATTGTAAGAGGAGATCCAATTCCTAGAGAGTTTATCGATTTAGAAGAAGTAGTGCTCTTGAATAAATTAAAATTCACCTCAAAAGAAAACAGAAGACGGTATTTAATTCTCCGTCGTAAAACTCGAAAAGTTTATCCCTATGCAAAATTAGCTGCTGAAAGATTAACAGTAATGACGGAAAGATTAAAAACAATTGAGAAAAAACGCGACAAAAAGAAATACACAAAAAGAGTTCAAAAATACATAGAAGAAGAGTTTACTGAAAAACTGAAAAAATTTACTAGAACTGAAGGACAGATATTAGCAAAATTAATAGATAGGCAAACTGGAAGAACTGCCTTTGATTTAGTGAAAGAATTAAGATCAGGGTGGAAGGCTTTTTGGTACAATACGACTGCTAATATATTTGATATTTCTTTGAAAGAGGAATATGATCCTTATGTAAATATTGAAGATTATTTAATTGAAGATATTTTAGAAAGATCCTTTCAAGAAAATATATTAGAAAGACAAGCTCCAGCATTTCCAATTGATTTTTTAGAGTTAACAGCTTATTGGAATAAAAAAAGTAAAGAATAGACAAGCATTCTATGATTTAAAGATTGTTTCATGGCCTTCTAATGCTTTATATAGACTCTATGATTAGTTTTATTTATTTGGTTTTATTTTTTGTTTTAGTTTGATTTTACTTGTAAGTTGATGTTGGTATTTTTTATGTTGTATATATTAAGGTATTTTTTTTTTTGCTTGTAAATATTGCTTTATCAGCTGGTTGGTAAAAAGGGGAAAAAAAAGTATATTTTTTTTATTTTTTATAGTGATAAATTGAAATAAGATTTTATATTTGCAGCCGCTTTAAGAGAGACCTAGAGGTTTTTAATTAGTAGCGAAAAAGTTCTTTAAAATTTATTTTCGATTTATATTTAAATAATATTGTGAGGATAAAAAAGAGTTGTATATTTGCACCCGCTTAGGGAAAATAAGCGACCAAAAAGAAAAGCTTTTGGGTTTTAGAATCCAGAAATAAAAGTTCATTGAGATATTGAAATTGACAGCGTAGATAGCTACAGTAATGTGGTTATTTATATTGAAAAACTAAACTAAGTAAAATACCTGAGATTTTTTTGAGAACTCGATTTTTGTACTTAAATATTATTTAAGATTATACGATGAAGAGTTTGATCCTGGCTCAGGATGAACGCTAGCGGCAGGCTTAACACATGC
>OJHY01000418.1_pt1 | contig 11291 bp, 9 predicted proteins | sample 1595301 | NCBI WGS metagenome assembly OJHY01 (sample SAMN05416880, study PRJEB24817) | seawater metagenome | isolation source: Sea water | place: Canada:Atlantic | collected 2013-11 | reverse complement strand
ATAAGAGACAGATTTTACCGCCTTTAAAATAAACCATAGCAGAAGTCTCTTTCTTTATTAGAACAACTTCTTTTTCTGAATCTTTAGGCTGCACTGGTTTTAAGTCTTTTTTTGCCTGCTGCTTACAAGAAACTAAAAAAGCAAGAAACATTACAAAAAGAAGATTACGCATACTCATCATTTTATTCATTTATTTTAATTTTTATTAGAGGATCCCCTCACAATTAATTCAGCATCAATAACTACCTTACTCACCCCTTCTTGCTTGAACGGATTTTTAATTCTTTCTAAAAATAGTTCAGCTGCTTTTTTACCAATTTGTTCACTATGTTGATTAATTGTAGATATTGAAGGACTGACATAAGAAGTAAAAGATTCGTTAGAAAAACCAACTAACGCGATTTCTTGTGGCACCTTTACCCCTTGCTCTAACAATACTTGCAAAGCACCTAAAGCCGCAAAATCTCCAGCTGCATATACAGCATCAGGCCTTTCTGTTAATTCAAGTAATTGTTCCATAACCCTTCTACCATCTTCAATTCTAAGACTACTTTCAATAATTAACCTTTCATTTAATTGTAAGTTATTTTTTTGCAGAGCATCTCTATACCCCATCAGACGATGTTTATATATACGTTTATGACTAAAACCTGAAATATGTGCTATTTTTTTACACCCTCGCTCTACTAAATGATCGATAATAATATGACTACTATTATAATCATCAATTCCAACATAATCAACTTCTAAATCATCTCCACCTCTATCAAACAAAATCAAAGGGATTCCATTCTCTTTTATTTTTCTATAATAATCTAAATCTATCGTTTCATTTGCTATAGAGGCAATAACACCATCGACCTGAGTAAACAATAATGAGTCAATATTATTACACTCTTTCTCATAAGACTCATAGGATAACGCAATAATAATATTATACCCTTCTTTATTAAGAACTTTCTCAATGTTTTCGACAACTGACGAAAAAAAAGCACTATTGTTTCTAGGAATTATAACACCCACTAAATAACTTTTACCACTTCTTAATGCGTTTGCTAATTGATTAGGTTGATACCCTAATTTATCAGCAATTTGTTGCACAGCAAGCCTTGTCTTATCACTAATTCTTGAACTATTATTTAAAGCTCTAGAAACAGTTGAAGGAGAAACTCCTAAAACATTTGCAATATCTTTTATACTAGTTTTCTTCGGGGCTTTCATTTTTTTTATATATTTGCGCAAACGTTTGTACAAATATAGTTTGTTTTTTATAATAATTAATGTTTTTCAAAAAAAAATAGATTTCAGATTCTGTTCATAAATAGCATTATTATTAATTTATATTAGAATTTTAGTTTAAAAAACTATTTTTTTAACAAATAGCGCAAACGTTTGCACTCATAGATTAACAATTGAAACACTAAAAACAATAAAGATGAAGTACATAGTTTGTGAAAAGCCAGGAGAATTTATTCTAAAAGAAAAAGAAGCTCCAATAAGAAAAGAAGGAGAAGCATTACTTCAAATTAACAAAGTTGGAATTTGTGGTACAGATTTACATGCGTATGCAGGTAACCAAGCATTTTTTACGTATCCAAGAATTTTAGGTCACGAATTGGCCTCTGAAGTTTTGGAGATTGGAGAAAATGAAAGAGGTATAAAAGCAGGTGATAAAGTTGTTGTAATGCCTTATGTGAGTTGTGGTAAATGTATTGCTTGTAGAAACGGAAAGACAAATTGTTGTACAAACATTACCGTTTTAGGTGTTCATGGAGATGGAGGAATGCAAGAACAAATTACCGTTCCTGCAAACATTTTACTAAAAGCAAACAACCTTTCAGATAATGAAATGGCAATTGTAGAACCTTTGGCAATTGGTGCACATGCAGTTAGAAGAGCAGCGATTCAAAAAGGAGAAATTGTAGCGGTTGTTGGAGCTGGCCCTATTGGGATTGGTATCATGAAATTAGCACAAATTGCAGGAGCAAAAGTGATTGCAATAGACATGAATGAAGAGCGATTAGCTTATGCCAAAGAAAAAATTGGTGTAGATTATATAGTAAAGGCAGGAGCAGGTGCTGTTGAAGAAATTACAAAAATTACCAATGGAGATTTATGTACTGCCGTTTTTGATGCTTCAGGAAACAAGTATGCATTAGAAGCTTGTCCTGATTATATGTCACACGGAGGACGTTTTGTTTTAGTAGGTTTATCAAAAGGAGAATTAACCTACACACATCCAAAAGTACACGCAAAAGAAATGACATTGATGTGCAGTAGAAATGCAACTACAGAAGATTTTGAGCATGTTATTAGTGTTTTGAATCAATTTCCAACAGAATCTTTTATTACACATTCTGTAGACTTTACAGAAATGATAGAGAATTTTGATAGTTGGTTAGACCCAAAAACAGGTGTTATAAAAGCAACGGTAAGTTTCAATTAAGAAAAGAAAAGATGTCTAAAAATTACGTTCAAATAGATCCAAAAGACAACATTATTGTTGCCATTACGCCTTTAGAAAAAGGTTTAGTAACACAAGTTGCAGGAAAACAAGTTGTTTTAAAAGAAAACATCAAACAAAAGCATAAGTATTCATTAAACGATTTTAATATTGGTGATGAAATATACATGTATGGTGTTTTAATAGGTAAAGCAATGCAACCCATTTTAGAAGGTTGTGCAATTACCATAGAGAATGTAAAACATGCATCTGCAGAGTTTCAAGATTCTAAAGAAAAATTTACATGGTCAGCTCCAGATGCATCCAACTTTGTTGGAAGAACATTTGAAGGATACCATAGAGAAGATGGAAAAGTAGGAACTGCTAATTATTGGTTAGTGATTCCGTTAACTTTCTGTGAAAATAGAAATGTTGATGTTTTAGAAGGTGCACTTACCGAGAAATTAGGGTACGAAACTAAAAAAGACTTTGCTGTAGATACAGATGCTTTAATTGAGCAATATAAATCTGGTGCTACAAATGAAGCAATTTTTAACACACCTATTATCTCTACAAAAGAAGAGTTATCTAAAAACAGATTGTTCTCTAACGTAGATGGAATTAAATTTCTAAAACATGATGGAGGTTGTGGCGGAATTCGTCAAGATTCTGAAGTTTTAGTTAAATTATTAGCGGGTTATATTGCAAACCCGAATGTTGCAGGTGCTACTATTTTTAGTTTAGGATGCCAAAATGCACAAATTAGCATGTTGCAAGACGCTATAGATGCTATTGCACCAAACAACAAAAAACCAGTTCATTATTTAGAACAACAGCAAAGTGCCAGCGAAAGACATTTAATAGAAGAGGCTGTAAAGCATACCTTTTTAGGTTTGGTTGATGCTAATAAAATTGAACGTAAACCAGCTCCATTAAGTAAACTAGTTTTAGGTTTAGAGTGTGGAGGATCTGACGGATTTTCAGGAATTTCTGCAAATCCTGCTTTAGGATATGCTTCCGATTTATTAGTTGCTTTAGGCGGAAGCCCTGTTTTATCTGAATTTCCAGAATTAAATGGCGTAGAGCAAGAACTTATTAACAGATGTGAAACGGCAGAAGATTCTAAAAAATTCTACGATTTAATGAGAGCTTATTCTGCATCTGCAGTTGCTGTAGGTTCTGGGTTTGAAAACAATCCATCACCAGGAAACATTAAAGACGGTTTAATTACAGATGCTATGAAATCTGCTGGTGCAGCAAAAAAAGGAGGAACATCGCCTGTTGTAAAAGTATTAGATTATACAGAACAAGTTACAAAACCGGGATTAAATTTATTATGCACACCAGGAAACGACGTAGAATCTACTACAGGTTTAGTTGGCTCTGGTTGTAATGTTGTAGTTTTTACTACAGGTTTAGGAACACCAACAGGAAACCCTGTTGCACCTGTTTTAAAAATGTCTAGTAATACCAATTTATTTGAACGTATGAATGATATAATTGATATCAATGCTGGTACAGTAATTACTGGAGAAGATACAATTGAGTCTATGGGTGAAAAAATTCTAGATCATATCATTAGAGTTGCAAGTGGTGAAACGCCATCGAAAGCAGTTTTACATGGAAATAACGATTTTATTCCTTGGAAAAGAGGAGTTTCATTATAAAAAATAAAAATGAAAAATTTAAATAGAAGTACAGTAAAAGTAAACACATACACAGAACGAATTATACAATTCGGAGAAGGTAATTTTTTAAGAGCCTTTGCAAATTGGATGATTCATGAAATGAACAAACAAGCCAATTTTGATGCTGGTGTTGTGGCTGTTCAGCCAATAAACCAAGGTTTAATTAAAATGTTAGATGATCAAGATGGATTGTACACATTATATTTAAACGGAATTAAAAACGGAAAAGCAATTAGCGAGCATGAAATCATTGATTGTATTCAAAGAGGAATCAATCCTTATGAGAATCATACAGATTATTTAGCAGTTGCAGAAAATCCTGATTTAAGATTCATGATTTCAAATACCACAGAAGCAGGTATTTCATATAATGCAGATGATCAATTAGAAGATGCTCCACAAAGTAGTTTTCCAGGGAAATTAACAGCATTATTATACAAAAGATTTCAAATATTTGGAGGTGCTTCAGATAAAGGATTGATCTTAATTCCTTGTGAATTAATTGACAATAACGGAGAAAACCTAAAAAGAATCATTTTACAATATGCCGATGATTGGAAACTTGGAGCTGAGTTTGTAGAATGGATTAATGAAGACAATATTTTCTGTAATACATTAGTAGATAGAATTGTACCTGGATATCCAAGAGATAAAATGGATGCAATTACTGAAGAATTAGGATATAAAGACAATTTAGTTGTAGAAGGTGAACAATTCCATTTATGGGTAATAGAAGGACCTGCATCTGTAAAAGAAGAAATTCCTGCAGAAATCTGTGGATTAAATATTGTTTTTACAGACAACCAAGAACCTTATAGAACACGTAAAGTAAGAATCTTAAACGGTGCACACACAAGTTTAGTTCCAGTAGGTTATTTATACGGAATTGATAAAGTACGTGAATCTTTAGAAGATGAGGTTGTTGGTAAATTTTTAAAGGATGCTATTTTTAATGAAATCTGTCCGACTTTAGATTTATCGAAAGAAGAATTAGAGCAATTTTCTAATGATGTTTTAGATCGATTTAGAAACCCTTATTTAGAGCACGCTTTAATGAGTATTTCTTTAAACTCTACCTCTAAATATAAAACGAGAGTATTGCCTTCAGTTTTAGAATATATCAAGAGAAAAAACGAAAACCCAAAACATTTATTATTTTCATTAGCTTCATTAATTGCCTTTTATAAAGGAGAAAGAGGAGACGAAAAATATGTAGTAAAAGATGATCAATCTGTCTTAGATTTCTTTGCAACACAATGGGCAAAAGGAGATGCTGCATCCGTAGTAAAAGCAACATTAAAAAACACTGCTTTTTGGGGAACAGATTTAACGCAATTTGAAGGTTTAGAAGAAACTGTAACAAATAGTTTAGAAAGCATTATTACAAACGGAATGAAAGCAACATTACAAGCTTTTGTTAAATAGTATTAGCTAGATATGGTTATAGATTCACATCAACATTTTTGGAAATACGAACCGGTAAAACACGATTGGATTGACGATGATATGTCAGTAATTCGTCGTGATTTTTCACCTTCTGATTTAGCAAAAGTATATCAAGAGAACCGCATTGATGGCTGTGTTGCAGTACAGGCTGATCAAACCCTAGAAGAGACCGATTTTTTAATTGATTTAGCTTCTAAAAACAATTTTATTAAAGGAATTGTTGGTTGGGTAGATTTACGAGCAGAAAACATTGAAAACGTTTTAGAAAAATACAGTACGGATAAAATTGTAAAAGGTTTTAGACATGTTGTTCAAGGAGAAGCGGATCATAATTTTTTGTTACGTCCAAATTTCTCTAGAGGAATTTCTCTCCTAGAGAAACATAACTTCACGTACGATATTTTAGTTTTCCCACATCAATTAGGGTCTGTATTAGAATTTGTAAAAAAATTCCCAAATCAAAAGTTTGTGATTGATCATATTGCCAAACCTTATATCAAAGATGGATATTTTGACGGATGGGCAACTATGATGACAGCAATAGGAAAACATGAAAATGTTTCTTGTAAAATGTCTGGAATGGTAACCGAGGCTGACTTTAACACCTGGACTCCAGAACAAATTCATCCATATATGGATATCGCTTTAAAAGCCTTTGGGAGTAAAAGAATATTATTTGGATCAGACTGGCCGGTATGTTTAGTCGCAGGAAATTACAGTAAAATTAAAAAATTAACAACAGATTTTATTTCACAACTTTCGCAAATTGAGCAAAATTCAATTATGGGAAATAATGCAATAGAATTTTACAACTTATAAAAACACACTATGGACTTAGGTTTAAAAGGAAAGGTAGTAGTCATAACTGGCGCTGCTGGATTAAAAGGAAGTATAGGTGAAACTATTCTACAAAAGTTAGCTGAAGAAGGTGCAATACCTGCAGTGATAGATAGAAACGATAGAGGCTTTGCGTATGTAGAAGAACTACAAAAAAAAGGTATTGATGCTTTATTTTGCAAAACAGATGTAACAAAACCAGAAGAAGTAGAAACTGCTGTTCAAACAATTTCAAAAAAATATGGAAGAATTGATGCAGTAATTAACAACGTAGGAGTTAATGATGGTGTTGGTTTAGATGCCTCATACGAAGATTTTATGTGGTCTTTAAAACTAAATATGGTGAGTTACTTTTTAGTAGTTAAGCATGCTCTACCTCTATTGAAAGAATCGAAAGGAAATATTTTAAATATAGGTTCTAAAGTAGGTTTAACAGGACAAGGAGGTACTTCTGGCTACGCAGCTTCTAAAGGTGGTGTTTTAGGTTTAACGAGAGAATGGGCTGTAGATTTAATCAAATACAATATTCGTTCTAACGCAATTATTATTGCCGAAAGTTGGACACCTGCATATGATGCTTGGATTAAGACATTAGAAAACGGGGAAGAAAAATTAAAATCAATTGTTAAGAAAATTCCATTAGAAAATAGAATGACAACTCCTGCAGAAATTGCAGATCAATGTTTGTTTACTATTTCAAATAAATCATCTCATACAACAGGTCAATTTATAGCTGTTGATGGAGGTTACGTAAACTTAGACAGATCATTATTATCGGAATAAACACATTTACTGAATGAATTGAAATATTATGAACTATTAATTTCATAATATTTCAATTACATTTACGAGGTATAAATTACAAAAGAAAACATTGCATACTGCGCAGCTTTTTCTTTACAAATGGCACTATTAGCTAGTATACTAAAACAATATAATGAAGAGCGCCTAATAATAACTCGTAGATTACCATTTTAAATGTTGAGATTACATTAAGTGTAAATAAAATAGCTAAAAACATAACATTCGATTATCAAGAAATGCGTTGAGATACGTTTTTCTATAATTGGTAAATGGAAATAGGGAATATTACCCAAAGCTATTTTTGGTAAAATATCAAACACTATATAATCATCAAGGAAAGCTGTTTAAAAGTGACTTTTCATCATTCAATAATTAAGATTTAAAGTGAGGATTTGTTACATAAAATGATACAAACGGAGACATTATTTGTATTTTAACCGACTTAACTTCGCAAAACAAAATTTAATCAATAAAGAAACCAAGTTTATAACTATGACTAAATTAAAAAACGTACCTGTTGTTAGAAAGGAATTAATTTTTCCTTTTATTATTATAACATCTTTATTTGCTCTTTGGGGAATCGCAAACGATTTAACAAACCCAATGGTATCTGCATTTAAAAAAGTAATGCCAGAATTATCAAATATGCAAGCCTCTTTAGTGCAATTTGCATTTTATTTTGGGTATTTCTTTATGGCGTTGCCTGCAGCATTATTTATTAGAAAATATAGTTACAAAGCAGGAATCCTTTTAGGATTGTCTTTATATGCAATTGGAGCATTTATGTTTTATCCTGCAGCAAGTTTTGAAAGTTTTAACTTTTTCTTAGTTTCTTTATGGATCATTACTTGTGGTTTGGCTTTCTTAGAAACAACATCAAACCCTTTAATTCTTTCTTTAGGAGACAAAGAAACGGCAACACAACGTTTAAATTTAGCACAAGCATTCAATCCAATAGGTTCTTTGATGGGAATGGTTGTTGCACAACAATTTGTATTGTCTGCTTTACAATCTGATGATTATACCGCAGAAGCCTATGCAGCCTTAGGTGCTTCAGAAATGGCAGCAGTACGTACAAACGATTTAAGCATTATTAGTGTGCCATATATAGGTTTAGGTATTGTTGTATTGGTTATTTTGGCCATTATTGTGATGACTAAAATGCCAAAAACACCAGAAGAAGATAAAATGTCTTTAAAAGCTTCTTTCAATAAATTGTTTGCAAATAAAAATTATGTATTAGGTGTTTTAGCACAAGCTTTTTATGTTGGTGCACAAATTATGTGTTGGACATATATTTTTCAATATGTAGAAAATATCAATACTACTTTTGGATTAGAATTAACCGCAACTTGGTTTAACGTAGCTGCAATGATTATTTTCTTATGTGGACGTTGGATTGGTACCATTTTAATGCGTACAATGAACCCTTCAAAAGTATTGATGATGTTTGGTATAGGTGGTGTTGCCTTTGTAATAGGTGCTATCCTTTTACAAGGACCAATAGGACTATATTCTTTAGTAGGAGTATCTTTATTCATGTCCATCATGTTCCCAACTATTTATGGAATTGCCCTTAAAGATATGGGTGATGAAGCAAAAATTGGTTCTGCAGGATTGGTAATGGCTATTGTTGGTGGGGCATTTATGCCTGTTATACAAGGTGCTATTTTAGACTGGGGTGGACCTGGTTTTTCTGATGTAAAAGTCTTTGGTTTTATACCGGAAGTAAACTTTTCTTTCATCTTACCTCTAATTTGTTTAACCATGGTAACTCTTTACGGATACTACACGTATAAAAAAGCTAAATAATGAGTACAAAAAGATATTGTTATTCTTGTGATTTAAAAGACGATTCTAAATTAATCGCAGAATATAAAGAATACCATGCAAAAGGAAATGCATGGCCAGAAATTACAAAGAGCATTAAAGATGCAGGTATTGTAGATATGGAAATTTACCTAACAGGAAATAGAATGTTTATGATTATGGAAGTTGATGAGACTTTCGACCCTGTTAAAAAAGCAGAAATGGATGCCAACAATCCTAAAGTTCAAGAATGGGAAAACCTAATGTGGGACTACCAACAAGAATTACCTTGGGCTAAAGATGGCGAAAAATGGATTGCTTTAGAAGAAGTATTTAAACTATAATAAACTCATAAAAAATGAGTAATCAAAAATTTAATTAATGAAAAAATATATTTTCGCTTTTAGCTTTGCTGTATTAAGCTTAACCTCTTGTGCACAAAAAGATAAAAACAGCACTAAAGAACAAAAAAGACCGAACATTATCTATATAATGTCGGACGATCATACCACTCAAGGTTTTGGAGTATATGGAAGTAGACTTGCTTCTTTAAACCCTACACCAACGATTGATAGAATCGCAAACGAAGGAATCTTATTTGAAAATGCATTTTGTACCAATTCTATTTGTACACCTTCTCGTGCAAGTATTATGACAGGCCAATATGGACAAGTAAATGGTGTAAAAGACTTAGGTGGTATTTTAACACCAGATCGCCAATACTTAGCACATGAAATAAAAAAACTTGGATACAACACCGCTATTGTAGGTAAATGGCATTTAAAAGAAGCACCAGAGGCATTCGACTATTACAATGTACTGCCAGGGCAAGGTGATTACCACAACCCTACCCTATATAGTAATGAAAATACGGGAGAAAAACGTGAAATCCGTTTTGAAAAAGGACTTACAAGAACTGTAAATGCCACTACTTACCAAGGACATTCATCTGACGTAATTATGGATAAATCTTTAGAGTGGTTATCTGAAAAAAGAGACAAATCAAAACCTTTCTTTTTAATGAATCATTTTAAAGCACCTCATGATTTCTTTGAACATGCAAAACGTTATAATGATTATTTAGCGGATGTTGAAATACCTGAACCAGCAAGTTTATGGGACAATAAAAACAATGGATCTATTGCTACCAGAGGTCACAATGATTCTATGATGGACACCATTGGATCTTCCGTTGGGCACAGAAATATCATTAGAAATATGGGAATGCATATGGATATAGACCCTAATATTCCAGATCCTGAATACAAAAAACTTGCCTATCAAGAATACCTGAAAAGATATTTAAGATGTGTTAAAGGTGTAGATGATAATGTAAAAAGATTGTTTGATTATTTAGAAAAAGAAGACTTAATGGATAATACTATTATTATCTATACTGGTGATCAAGGTTTTATGTTGGGTGAGCACGATTATATCGACAAACGTTGGATGTATGAGGAATCTATGAGAATGCCATTTTTAGTAAGATATCCTAAAACCATTAAAGCCGGTACACGTACCAACGCTATTATAAACAATACAGACTTTGCTCCTACAATTATTGAACTTGCAGGTGGTAAAACGCCAGAGTATATGCAAGGAACTAGTTTTAAAGAAATTTTAGAAACAGGTAAAGAACCAGAAGGTTGGCAGCAAGAAACCTATTACCGTTATTGGATGCACATGGCACACAAACACAGTAATCCTGCTCATTTTGGTATTAGAACTAAAGAATATAAGTTAATCTTCTTTTATGCTCGAGATTACAAAAAACGTAATAATAGAGCTCAAAAATGGGCACATCATCCATCATCATTATCTTTCTTAGAAACACCAGTAGCTTGGGAGTTTTACGATCTTAAAAAAGATCCGAAGGAAATGGATAATAAATATGAAGATCCTTCCTATGCTGCCATCATTAAAGATTTAAAATCTAGATTAGCAAATATAAGAACAGAAGTTAAAGAGGACGATACCGAATACCCTGCCATCCAAAAAGCAATTGAAGAACATTGGAATGACTAAATTAAAACACATTTAATTATTAAAGCGCTGCCTATTTCTAGGTAGCGCTTTTTTTTTGTGATAAACTTTCATTTATATTAGAAGGGCATGCATATATAACCCTATAAATAACGTGTTTAAAGAGTTTTAAGCACAACATCCTATAGCATTTATAATTCTTTAAATAACGCCTTTAAAAGACACTTATAATTCTGTCTCTTATACACATCTCCGAGCCCACGAGACGTAGAGGAATCTCG
>OJHY01000417.1_pt1 | contig 11296 bp, 9 predicted proteins | sample 1595301 | NCBI WGS metagenome assembly OJHY01 (sample SAMN05416880, study PRJEB24817) | seawater metagenome | isolation source: Sea water | place: Canada:Atlantic | collected 2013-11 | reverse complement strand
GGCTCGGAGATGTGTATAAGAGACAGCGTTTGAAACCAGCCTGATCAGCACAGTTCGTGAAGCAGTAGATGCTGAATTGACGGCAAACCAGTTGCTGCAACTGTATTTATTGGCGTCCGGCAATGTGCGTAGTGCAGAAAAAGCCACTAAGTTGTCCGCACGCGCCTGGCAATTCCTGGCTGCTCATGACGATCTGCGTCATCTACAGCATGAGGAGGAACGTGGAGCTGCGCTTTTATTGGCATTACATGAAGATCTCTTCCAGCAATACGATGAAGCACAAAGTACGGTCAGTGGGGTTTTGGAGACAGGGACTTATAACTGCATCAGCTCGGCATTGATTTATATGGCACTGGCACGTGAACTCGGCCTGCAGGTACGAGGCGTGTTAATGCCAAGTCATGCATTTGTTGAAGTTGAACTCGCCGACGGTACGACACTGGATGTGGAGACCACATCTGAGGATGGTTTTGCTGTCGTTCGTGATGAGCGCTTCTTTGCCAGGCAGGCAGAAGGCTGGTTTGAAGAGCGCGGTCTTGATGTGCCCAGCTTCGAAGATTATCAGCAGCGTCGCTCGGTATCTGCGCTGGCACTGGGGCTGGAAAATATGTGGAATCAGCACCTTAGTCCTTCACGTGCCAGTTACCCCATGCGTTTGCGAATCGCAGAAATACGTGGAGCCATGCAGCCTGATAACCTGGATGCCCAGCAGAACAGGCTAGTTTATTACTATCAGGAAAGTGACTATTTGCGACGTAGTAACAACCCGGCTTTGCGCTGGCAACTATTGGGGTTGATTGAGCCTGTGCTAGAGAGATTTGAGGATGACATGGCAGGCGCTGCAGCTTTGAATGATAACCAGCGCATTCCCTTGTTATTGCTGCAGGCTGCCAGGGCGCAATGGCTGGCAGCAGGAGCAGAAACACCAGGGGAGCGTGAGGGTGAAAGGCAAGAGCGCTGGATCGCGGCTTTGCAACTCTCAGACAGTGTGTTGCGAACACTCGACCCGGATCAGCGTGAGTATGAAAGTATCCGGCTTGATGCCACGATTGCGGTTAGCGATGTTATCCAGGGTATGACTGAGAAGTCTGTATTCGCGCCTTTGCCACCCATACTGTCAGAAAAGGCTGAGGAGCATTGTCTGCAGACAGTGGTATGTCATCAATCGCTGGATCAATTTCATGCTGCCTGGGCTACACACCACTGGCAACAGGAACAGTGGGCTGAAGCCATCAATGTTGCCAGGGAATACCTGGACTGGGCACCTCAGTCGCCGAATCGGGCCGTATTCGAACAAAATATGGAGTCAGCCTACCTGAATCAGTTTGCCACGCTATGGCAGCAGGAATTGCGTGATCAGGCCTGGGTCTGGTTGCAGAATTGCCTGCAACTGCCTGAGCCTGGCCGCTGCGAAGCACGCTATCAGGAAGTTGAATCGTATTTCCGCTAGTGATTATTGTGTTGGCTGCTCCAGCCAGACGCCATCCCATTCAGCCAGAACAGTCTGCCCGGTTAAAGGGAAACCCGGAGGGCGAATGCTGTCCAGTCGCGGGTCTTTTTCAATGCGTGTGGAGAAGCGAGGCTCTGTTGCTGAAATACTGCCCGCCGCCAGGCTGCCGTAAATATGCAGTATTCCCTGGTGCATGTCATCAAAGCGCCGGACACTGAACCGGCGTGCAGCGTAAATGGCAGCATCAATCCTAAGATTTCCGGATCCGGTCGTAAAACGGGAGGCAACTTCAACAGAGCGCCTGCTGACAAGCCCCAACAGCGGACTGCTTTTGGTTAGTTCGCCAACGGTGGGGTTAACATAATTGAGTGAGCCGGTGATCAGTATCTGGTGCGGCGAATAAACCAGAAAATGCCCGTTGATTTCACCGCTAAGCTCAAAACGGTTTCGCCCTTCATTAATGATCACCTGTGGTTGCTCACTGGCGGCAATTAGCCCTGCTACAGTTTCATCATCTATTGATTGCCATTTCACCGAACCATCGCGTTGAAACTGAAGAACAGTATCTCCCTGAAAATAATGCATACGGGTTTCATTCTGGCGGATGTCAGCGAGCATAGACAGTAGCGGTTCCCGATCCATAGGAATCATACCAACGCCACTTTGTACTCCCTGGAGAAATGCATTCTGATTCTGGAACTCACGCGTTAAAAACTGATTCACACCAATCGTCAAGCGACCATGAATTGTGGGTTGTTCATTGAATGAGCTGGCCAGTTTTATGCGGGAATTAACATGAAAATCTCCAATGATCTGATCTTTGGATAGGTAGACATCATTGTCCCAACGATCAATGAAATGTGCATAGGTCGAAAAAGCTTTTTCTTTGATGATGGCATGACTATAAACCCGTTTGCCATCAATCTCGGTCTCCAGGCGGACAGTATGGCGGGGGAGTTGCATTGCCGCAGAAAGAGGGCGGGTGACGGTGCTGCTGTCAGAGGATGGAGTGGGGGAGCTTACTGTTTCTGTGACCTCTATGGCCGTATTCTCCTGCGATGCGGTAGCGATAATATTCTGCACCAGCATATGTTCAAGAGTGCTGGCGGCTCTGACGGTGTTGCTTGTCGTTGCGTTGTCAGTTGCTTCAGTTGTTTCAGTTGCTACAGTGGATTCAATTGGTTCAGGTAGTTCAATTGGTTCAGGTAGTTCAATTGGTTCAGGTAGTTCAATTGGTTCAGGTGTTGGGAGTGATTCGATTGTATTGGAGGTAATTGCAATCTGACTGTCTCTCTCTCGGATTTGACTGACAGTTTTCGTTTGAGGTGTGCCCTGGGGTGATATGAGAGGGCGCTGTTTGGGTTGCTCACTGGATTCTGACTGAATGACCGTTGCTGATGTTGTGAGCTGCTGGTTGGTAGCTGGGACTATCAGGGAAAGTGTTGTGTTCAGCTCTGGCGTGCTTTTTGCCAACCAATAAACCACGCCTGCACTGCCTGCAGCACCGGTATGGAGCAGCAAGGACAGCAGTATTGCGATTACCACGCGCTTTCTTGCCGCGCGAGATACAGGCGCTTCAGAGTATTCGCTGAACATGACGCATAACGCTACTCGCGGTTAGTCATGTCCGAAGTATATACCCTTAACCCATATTACGGAAAAACAGTCGCATGAACCCAGCACCTTCAGTGTCCAGGTCAATGGCAGGATGGGATCGTATGAACTCAATAACAATACCGCTGATGTAAGCCAGCAGAGCGGCGCTAAGCGTCTGTGGGTTAATGTCATTAGGCAGGTGGCCGTGGAGTTTGGCACGTTTAAAATAACTTGAGAACAGGTTGATTGTTCTTTGCCGGTTTACATTCTGCTGTTCCAGAAATTGCCCCATTTCCCCTGAATAATCACAGCGTAAATACACAATGCTTAGCGCTTTGAATCGGTTCTGATCATGCTGAAGTTCGACTAACAATTCGGTACATAGACGCTCCAGCTGAAGTAATGGGTGTGGGTGGTCGTTCTGTAAATCTTTGAATATGGTATCAGCAAGGTAGGAGTGAAGCTGATCATGAAGTGCTGAGAAAATATGTAATTTATTCTTGAAATGCCAGTAAATGGCACCCCGGGTAACGTTTGCCTGTCGGGCTATGTCGTTCAGTGAAGAGCTGTTGACACCTTTTTCAAAAAATACATCAATGGCAGCGTCAAGGATCGTGTTTCGGGTTTCAAGTGCTTCTGCTTTGGTTCGTCGGGGCATAATAATCAATAAGTTACAAACAATATTGTATGTATAATACCATTGACTGAGTACTAGCAGAACGTTTGTTACATTTAGTTGAAATCTTGCTTTCGCAACAGATTTGTCAACCTGTAAAATTTTATATCAACCCACATCCCAAAAATGCGGGGACTGCCGTAGCAGCCCCCGCAAACAGCCAGGCACCAACAGGAAGCAAGTTTTCTGGCGCCTGGGGTCCGTCCTCCCTGACAGATAAGTAACCGATCCCTGGTCACATTGAAGTTATAGCTGTTGCCAATACAGTTTGCAGGACAGAATCAAAAAAAATTATACGAAAGCCTTGAAATAGATTTTTGCTACCCCATCTTTGTTATTAAGAGGCGATGCCCGGTAGGGGTCTCCTCCAGAGTTATCATGGTGATAACTCGCCTGCCTGATCTACTTGCTGGACCGCAAGGACTTAAGTTCGATGGTGGTCACAGGCAAGATAAAGATAGGTAGTTAATTAACATTTATATTGCTCGATGAGGATATGAATATGCGAACGTTAGATTTTGCACCACTGTACCGTTCAACTGTTGGTTTCGACCATTTAAGCCAACTTCTGGACTCCATTGTTCAACGAGAACAGAGCCAGCCCAGTTACCCGCCCTACAATATTGAGCGCCTGGATAAAGACCAGTACCGGATTACCATGGCCGTGGCAGGGTTCACTGAAGATGAACTGAGTATTCAGTCTGAGCAGCAAACACTGAAGGTGACAGGGAAGAAGCAGGCGGATGACAAGTCCCGGACTTATCTGCACCAGGGTATCGCTGCCAGAAACTTTGAGCGCGTTTTCCAACTCGCCGATCATGTGAAAGTGACTGATGCGCAAATGGAAAATGGCCTGCTGCACATCGAACTGGAACGCGAAGTACCAGAAGCCATGAAGCCCCGGCAAATCCCGATTGGACGCGCTGAAGACAAACTGATCCAGGGCAACTAACTCCCCCTGCTCAGTTCCAGATTGTTGCACCAAAAACGGCCGCCCAATGCGGCCGTTTTTTATTGCCCGCCAAACTCCAAAAATAGCACAAGGGAAGGCCATCATTCCACATATCGCAGCCAGTTAGACCACGCTTTGCCTGGCGCTGCTCACCCGAAAACGCAGCCGAATTGTGTGAGCCGTCAGGCGAGTTTTCGGCTGCCGGGTGAGCAGCGCCAGGCAGTGGTCGGCTGCGATATGTGGAATGATGGCCTTCCCGTCTGACGACAACGAAAATCTACAGTATACTGCTGGCATCGTTTCACTTATTCAGATGGAATTGTTATGCAGGCAATAGGTTATACAACAGGAAATCTTTATCAATTTGAATGCGATACGCCAGTGCCAGAGGCACGGGATATTCTGGTAGAAGTATCAGCTATCGCCGTAAACCCGGTGGACACCAAGATACGTTCGCGTGTGACTCCGCCTGAGGGCCAACCCAAAGTGCTGGGCTGGGATGCTGTCGGTACTGTTAAAGCTGTGGGAAGTGAGGTTTCTCTCTTTAACGTTGGAGACCGAGTCTGGTATGCCGGCGATGTCAGTCGCAGTGGCTGCAATGCCCAGTTCCAGTGTGTTGATGAGCGTATCTGTGCTAAAGCACCCGACACCCTTAATAATGCGGAAGCGGCGGCCATGCCGCTGACAACCATTACTGCCTGGGAAATGCTGTTTGATCGGCTTCAGGTGCCTTTTGGCGATGAGGCGAGCGACAGGCGCGTGCTTGTCCTGGGCGCGGGTGGTGGTGTTGGCTCCATGCTGGTTCAGCTGCTGCGCCAACTGACTTCGGCTACGATTGTGGCGACGGCCTCACGGGAAGAAAGCCGCCAGTGGGTCAAATCCCTGGGTGCGCACCATGTTCTTGACCATCGTGAACCGTTAGCACCGCAACTGGAGGCCCTCGATGGCATCGATAATGTGACTGATGTGGCTTCAGCTAACCGGACCGGCGAGCATTATGAAAATCTGATCCAGATGTTGAAACCTCAAGGTCGTTTGGTGCTGATTGATGATCCTTCCGAGCCGCTCGATATTAAGTTGATGAAACAGAAATGCCTCTCCTTGCACTGGGAATTCATGTTTACCCGCGCCATGTTCAAAACCGATGACATGCAAAAGCAACATGAGTTGTTGAGCAAGGTGGCGGAGCTGGTCGATGCAGGTAAATTGCGTACTACCCTGGGTGAGCACTATGGCGCGATTACCGCTGACAACCTGGAACGGGCGCATACGGCTATGAAAACCGAGCATACCCGGGGTAAGGTCGTACTGGAAGGTTTTGAAGGAATATAAGCTGGCGAGACGCCATATATAGGGAGAAGCAGCATGTCCAAATTACCGCCTGTCCTTGCCAACCTGCCATTTCCGGTTGTCGGGGCACCATTATTCATTATCAGTAATCCGAAACTGGTGATCGCGCAATGCACTTCTGGTGTCGTGGGCTCGATGCCGGCGCTTAACGCCAGGCCAGCCGAGCAGTTAGAAGACTGGCTGGCGGAAATTACTGAGGCGCTGGCTGCACATAATGCCAAACACCCGGACCGACCTGCGGCGCCGTTTGCGATCAACCAGATAGTGCATCGCAGCAATGACCGCCTGGAACATGATATGGCGCTGTGTGAGAAGTATAAGGTGCCAATCGTGATCACCAGTCTGGGTGCCCGCGAGGATGTGAATAAAGCCGTGCAAGGCTGGGGAGGCATAGTTTTGCATGATGTCATCAACAACCGCTTTGCTCACAAGGCGATTGAAAAAGGTGCTGACGGCCTGATTTGTGTGGCTGCAGGTGCTGGTGGTCATGCCAGTGTCAAAAGCCCTTTTGCAATGGTGCAGGAGGTCAGAGAGTGGTTCGACGGGCCATTGCTGCTGTCAGGGTCCATAGCCTCTGGCGGAGCCATTCTGGCCGCTCAGGCCATGGGGGCTGACCTGGCTTATATCGGCTCACCCTTCATCGCCACGGATGAAGCTAGAGCCGTGGATGAATATAAACAAATGATAGTCGCCAGTAATTCTGATGATATTGTCTACAGCAACTTCTACACCGGTGTGCACGGCAATTACCTGAAAGGCAGTATCGAGAATGCCGGTATGGATCCGGATAACCTGCCAGAGGCTGACCCCAGCAAGATGAATTTTGGTGGAGGCGGTGAAAAGCGTGCCTGGCGAGATATTTGGGGCTGCGGGCAAGGAGTGGGATCGATTCGTGAAGTGGTTCCGGCAGCAGAGCTTATCGCCCGGTTTCGCTCGGAGTATGAAGAAGCGAAAACCAGGCTTTGCCGTTAATTCAGTGTGAACCGATAATTTAAGTCAATAAAGGAGTTTCGCCAGCATATGACGCCAGCTGTCAGGTTTTACTGGATTTTCGTCGTCATTGCCTTGCCGCTAAGTACGTTCGCCATGCACAGTGCCACAGATGGCGTCTGGTACCCTCTTGCGCTGCAACACCCTGGATTACTCAGCGTTTTGCTACTGGTTCTGCTGTTTACCCTGGTGGGGCTGTTCGATCAGTTTATTGCAGATAGCAATCTTCGTAAAAACTATCCGGTATTTGCCAATATCCGTTTTCTGTTTGAGCACTTCCGCCCGGAAATACGGCAATACTTTATTGCGGATAACCTGGAGGAAAGGCCATTCAACCGTGAAACACGTGATCTTATCTACCGGCGTGCCAAGAAAATAGATGACACGATGCCTTTTGGTACAGAGCGTGATATCACTGCTGAGGGTTACTTATGCCTGTTTCATTCGTTAAATGCCAAACATGTGGATCCGGACAAGACCCGGGTCTTGATCGGCGGTCCTGATTGCAGACAGCCGTACAGCGCTTCCTTATTAAATGTATCCGGCATGAGTTTTGGCGCATTAAGCAATAATGCGATCAGTGCCTTAAATAAAGCGGCTGCAGAAGGCGGGTTTTATCACAATACAGGTGAGGGCGGGATCAGTCCTTACCACCAAAGCCATGGCGGTGATCTAGTCTGGCAACTGGGAACTGGGTATTTTGGCTGCCGCACGCCGGAGGGGCGTTTTAATCCGGATGCTTTCCGTGAAGCTGCCTCTTTGGCACAGGTGAAAATGATTGAGATTAAGCTGTCTCAGGGTGCCAAACCGTCGCATGGAGGTGTACTGCCAGGAGCCAAGGTCAGCGAAGAAATTGCCCGTATCAGACTGGTAGAGGTGGGTAAAACCGTTTACTCACCGGCAAACCACCCTGAGTTTTCAACCCCGTTGGGTTTAATGTCCTTTATCAGTCAGTTGCGGCAGCTGTCTGATGGAAAGCCAATAGGCTTTAAACTGTGTATCGGGCGTAAATCAGAGTTTATGGGCATCGTTAAAGCGATGTTGGAAACCGGCATTACCCCGGACTTTATCACCATTGATGGTGCCGAAGGGGGCACTGGCGCGGCACCGGTAGAGTTCTCCAATCGTTTGGGGATGCCATGTATTGAAGCCGGTTATTTCGTGGAACAGGTTCTGATAGGTGCCGGGCTAAGAGACAGGATTCGGTTAATATCGGCGGGTAAATCAGCCAGCGGCTTTGATCTTCTGTCCAAAGTTGCGCTTGGTGCAGATGTCGTCAACTCTGCCCGGGCAATGATGCTGGCATTAGGCTGCATCCAGTCAAAATCCTGTAATACCAATAAGTGTCCGACAGGCGTGGCAACCCAGGATCCGGCGCGTGCCAAGGCAATAAATGTGGACCTGCGCGCTCAGCGTGTTCGAAACTACCATCAAGCGACGGTCAATGTGTTTCTTGAGCTATGTGGGGCGCTCGGATATGACAATCCTGACGATCTGGGGCCAAGCGATTTATATCAGCGAACAGAATCAGGATTGAAGGACTTCAATGAAATTTATGTCCCGATACCGCCAGGAGCACTACTAAACAAAGCCGTACCGGAGAGCTATCTCAAAGACTGGGAGCGGGCTCGTGCGGATGCATTTTGCTAGAACTCCTCAGCAGTACGTATTCTGCAAGCTAAAGTGTTGTCAGCACGATCCAGTCAGCAATCAGTGCTGGTTTTTCCTGGCCTTCAATTTCAATAGTTGCTGCATGTCGCATTAAGATTTCGTGTGGGTTGCGCTCTTCCGCACTGAGCAGCGTAAACCGGCCACGAATACGGGCGCCGATGGGTACCGGGTTTAAATACCGAACCCGGTCCATGCCATAAATGATGCATTGTTGGGTGCCGCGAATTTTCAGGGTCGCATAGGTTGCAAATGTTGGCAGCAGGGACATGGTAAGCATGCCATGTGCAATAGTACCGGAGTAGCACGTCTCACGTGTTGTGCGCTCCTGATCAATATGCAGAAACTGATAGTCGCCGATCGATTCGGCAAAGCGGTTAACGCGTTTTTGTGTGATGGGGAACCATTTGGTAATGCCGACTTCCTGGCCGATGTAGGCGTGGGCTTCGTCAAGACCGACACGTATAGGATAACCTTCAGCTGCTAACGTACGGCTGGTGGTTTTAACGTAATTGCGCAACTGCGCATCTGTCGTAATAGTCGCGGACTGGCTGAGGTAATCCTTCAGGTCCTGTGCAATATCGGCTTGTGGCATGAGCGTTCTTCAGTTTTTATAATTAATATGAGTACGTTCAACTGTAGGGATTATGAGATAAATTACATAGGTTGGCAATGGACAAAAGTCATTTTTCGTAGAACGGTTGTTCGGGTCTGAGCGCTCACCGGCCATCAGTCGAGAGAGGGAGGCTGATGGCCGGTTTTGCTCGTTTGAAATAGTCAGTAATTAGCGGCGTTTCGCCGTGATGACTTCAACTTCGACAAACATCAAAGGTGCAACCAGGCCGGCCACCTGAACAGCAGAACGAGCAGGCAGGTTAGGCTGCTCGTCGGTTCCCCAGAACTGGGTATAAGCATTCATGAAGCCTGAGAAGTCCATTTGACCGTCAAGAGCAGGGTCACCCACCAGAAATACGGTCATTTTTACCACATCGCCCATGGACAGCCCTTTGGCTTCCAGGTCAGCCTTCATTTTGGTGAAAACACTCAGTGCCTGTGTCTCGGTATCACCATAGTAAGCGGGTGTGCCACGCTCAGCGTTTGGGTTTGCTGGTGACGGTGTAACACCGCTATGGAAAATAATGGATGCTTCCGGACCGACTTCAACTGCATTAGCGATAGGGAAGGTGCCTGAGTTTGGGTGAATGATAACGTCCTGTGCACTGGCCTGAGTGGATGCCATTGCCATGCTGCCAGCCAGGGCGACTGAAGCTGCTGCCTGGCCTACTCGTGAAGTGATTCCCATATCTTCATTCTCCTCATTTGATTGTGCCGGACGACCCAGGGTGTTGATGTAGGCGACGAGGTCTTTCATTGCCTGCTCGTTCGGTATTGCCTGCGCCATCATGCGCATTTGTGAGCCGTACTGATCCTGTCTTTCATAACCACGATAGCCAGCTTTAAAATTCTTTAATTGAGTTAGCAGGTACCAGTCATTCTGTCCTGCCAGGGCGGGCGCACCCATCCCTTCGTTACCTTGCCCTTGTGCCCCATGACAGCTGGCACAGGTTTGATACAGTGTTCTGCCTCGCTCGGCATCACCGTCAGTGAGGGTGATTTCGGCAGGCTGGTATTCCCAGGTGCCGACCCAGTCAACGATATCATCGATACTTTCGTCGGAAAGTATTTCAGCCATCGGCTGCATTTCCTGACCGGTTAAGTCTTCCGGGTGCGTGCCTCGTAAACCATCACGAAACAACTCCAGTTGACGTCTCAAATACCAGGGCTCCATTCCGGCAAGTCTGGGCGCGTCGATACCAATATTGCCTTGCCCATCTGTGCCATGGCAGGTCAGGCAGAATCTGTCGGATACTTCGACATTATCAATCTCTGCTGCCTGTGTGGAAGCACAAACGGCGGTGGCTAACGCTACCTGCAACCAGAATCCTGTTTTTTTCTTGATCATAGTACCAAGGTTCCTTGATCTTTGGCTGAAGAGAGCGGGGTAAACCCCGCTCTCCCTAGCTCATTTGCCTTAGAAGTTCATTTGCACTCGACCATAGACGAATCGGCCGTTAGGGCTGAACGCGCCTGAAGTCAGGTACTCGTTACTTGAGTAGGGGAAGAAATCCACATCCCGTACTTTCTCTGGCATAGTGTCGAACAGGTTGTCTGCACCCAGAATGAAGGTGTAGCTATCATTGTAGGTATAGGCAATCTCACCAGAGAAGATAGTTTTGTCACCAACCCAGTAGTCCCGGCTTGGATCAGAGCTGCTAGGTACGGAGAAATACTCATCGTAGTAGTTCGCCTGCAGCGTGAAGCGCCAGTCCATTAGGCTGTGCGTTGTACGCAGGTTGATACGGTTACGAGGAATACCATCTTCCAGGTCTGCTACGTTAGCACGGGTCAGCAGGCCAGGAGTAAAGTCTGTCAGCTCCTGCTTCTGGTAGGCCCAGGATGCGTTAAAGGCTGTGTTGCCGCCGTTATCCCAGTCCATGTCCCATGAACCGACAACTTCCACACCTTCGTTCACGGTTGACATGTCGTTGGTGTAATAGTTGAACGATACGATACTACGTGCGCCCGAGACACCGGAATCTTCCAGTTCCTGAGC
>OJHY01000416.1_pt1 | contig 11347 bp, 10 predicted proteins | sample 1595301 | NCBI WGS metagenome assembly OJHY01 (sample SAMN05416880, study PRJEB24817) | seawater metagenome | isolation source: Sea water | place: Canada:Atlantic | collected 2013-11 | reverse complement strand
GAGATTCCTCTACGTCTCGTGGGCTCGGAGATGTGTATAAGAGACAGCCAAATAACAAAGCACCAGAAAGTAAATGAATAGCTTGTGTTCCTAGTGGGAATTCAGCATAGTACATTAAGATTCCAGTAATGGTTTCTAAGAACAGTAATACTAGTATCCAATTTACTAATTTATAACCTAATTTATGTAGTTGGTTTAAGTAAAATAATCCAAAATTCACTAAGATGATTGCAATGGTAAATGATCTGTGAAAATAGAATTTAAAACTAGGATTCATTAAGCTATATTCTTTATTTTCAAAACCAAATAGCTTTACTTGCTCATCAATAAACTGACGCACCTGGGTTCCCATTGCTATTTGAATTAAAGAAAAAATGATAGATAGTATTAAAAGCTTATTGAACAGTGCATGATATTTATAACTTGTTTTTTCTTTTCGAATGATGAATAACAGTCGTAAAACTAATCCAATGATCAATAACCCAATAACCATGTGAATGGTAATCATCGTAGGTTTTAAATTGCTATCAACCACCATTTTACCTAAAACAGCTTCTACCAACATAAAGAAAAAAGCAATAAATGAAATGATAGGAATCCACTTATTTTCTTTTCTGAATTTTAGTGAGCCAGCCAACAAAAACAGAAAAATAAAACCTGATAGTACTGTTACCAATCTGTTAATATACTCTACCCAGGTATGAAATTTATTAAATGTTGCATACTCGTGTTTGGTATATTCTTCCCAATTGTTTTCATCAAAAATTGAAGCAGTTTTCACTTCTTGTTCAGCTACAAAAAGCACCTCATCTTTGATGATAATTATGCCTTCTTCATAAATTGAATTTGGCTGCCATGTAATTTGTTCTTCTGAAGTTGGCGGAATATAATACCCAAAACATTTTGGCCAATCTGGGCATCCCATTCCGGAGCCAGTCATTCTTACAATTGATCCGGCTAAAAAGATTAAATAAAGACTTGCTAACGTGATTTTAACGATCGTTGGAAATCGATTTTTCATCTGACTGAATATTTCTGCAAAGATAAATCAAAAACAACTAAAAAAGACTTCTGTGTTTAGAAGCCTTTTCTTTATAATGAGTTTAAATTATGATTATTCCTTTAATCTAATTTCAGAAGCGGTATAAAGATTACCCCCCGCAATTCCAGTAATAAAAGAGCTTAGATCTTCTGTAGAGGTTTTATTGCTGTCAAATGTAATGGAGGCAATACTATCTGTAAAAACAACTATTACATCTGCAACGCCTTCTTTTTTTGAAAGTTTAGATTGAATTGCTTTAGCACAACCAATTTGGCAGGTCATCCCAGAAATAGCTAGAGAAACAGTCTCCATTTTAGCCATTTGAAGAACATCACTTTTTAAGTCTTTAGTTTTTCCCTTTTCATCATTAATAGAACAACATATAATTAAAAGAGAGCTAATTGCAAGTAATAGAAATATTGCTTTTTTGTTCATGATTGCTTTTTGTGATTGTTTAATCATACAAATTTATGTAATTAATGATTTATATCTTAAGAATTGTTTCATTTTTGCCTAATATTTAAAAATAGAGAATGAATAACGATCACAAAAAATGGATCTATCTGATTGTTTTAGCAATGGTGTGGGGAAGTTCTTTTATACTAATTAAAAAATCTTTAATTGGTTTAACTCCAATTCAATTAGGTGCTTTAAGAACATTTATTGCAGGACTATTCATTCTTTCTATAGGGTTTAAGAGTCTAAAAAAAATTAAAAAACACCATTGGAAATACATTGTTGTTAGTTCATTGCTTGGCACATTATTTCCAGCGTTCTTTTTTGCGTTTGCTATTACAGGAATAGATAGTTCTGTTGCTTCTATCTTAAATTCTATGACTTCTTTAAATGCTTTGATTGTAGCGACCTTATTTTTTGGAGTTGTATTTAAGAGAATTCAATTAGTTGGAGTACTTATCGGTCTTGTAGGAACAACCTTGTTAATTTTAGAAAGTTCTTCTTTAAATCCCAATCAGAATTATTGGTATGCAATTTTTGTGCTTGTTGCTTCCCTAGGCTATGCTTTTAATGTAAATATTATTAAAAAATATTTATCAGATATTAGTGCCTTGAGCATTACTACAGGTCATTTTATACTTTTAATTATTCCTGTTTTTTTAGTTTTGATTTTTTCAGGCTTTTTTACTTCTGTTGAGTTTACTCCTGAGACAAAAACATCCTTTATCTATCTTATAATCCTTTCTGTTGTGGGAACAGGGCTGGCAAAAATTATGTTTAATCAATTAATACAAATGTCTTCTCCTATTTTTTCTACTTCTGTTGCGTATTTAATTCCTATTGTAGCTATTATATGGGGTTTTATTGACGGAGAAAAAGTGAGTTATCTTCAGTTATTAGCTGGTGTAATTATTCTAACAGGAATCTATATTGTAAATAAAGTAAAATAAAAAAGCCACAGTTTATAAAACTGTAGCCTTTTATGATTGTTGTGTTTTGAAGAAAATTATTCGAAATCTTTGTCTTCTACACCTTCATTGATTTTAATTTCTACGATTTTGAAATTTAAAGTCATTGGACCCGATTTTATTTCAATTGAATGCGGAAACATAATCCCGTTTACAGCTTTATAATCTCCGTATGTCGTAGGAGCTTTTACTTCTTTTCCGTCGGGTGTTTTTACTGTTTTTATTGCTTTTACTTTTAAGCCTGAAGTCATATCATAAAAAATCTCTTCATTACCGATTTTTAAAACAATCGCATTTTTACCATCTATAGGCTCAATTCTTGTTAATTTTCCAGAAGTGTAATTTAAATCGTTAAAGAGAGCATTCGCCTCTTTTCCTTCAGTAATATCCTCAGGTTTCATATCCGTTTTTCTGCCTTGTGCTTCTTGATATCCTTTTTCTCCATCAAAAACTACTTTCTGCATTGTGTTACCCATCACAGAAATTGTCATTAAAGTTTTGTTCGGAGCAGATGCTTTGGTTGTCATAACTAATGGCGTTCCCTGAATAGTTGCGTTAGAAACCATCATTGTGGTTTTTACAGCCATTGCCTTTTCCTTACCTCCAATTGCTTCAAAGTACTTGTTTACAACAGCTGTTGCTGTCATTCCATCAGGTATTGGTAATGTCATTTCAGGTTTCTCTGAAGGGTTCCCAAACTTATCAAAATAGTTAATTTTATAATCCGAGTTTTTCTCTAAGTTTTTAAGAACCTCAATGCCTTTTCCAGTAATGATAATTCTTGCTTTATCGCCTTTAAAGTATTTAATCGCTGCATTTTGAACGTCGTCTATAGTCACAGCATTAATTTTCTCTAGGTAGGTTTCGTAATAATTCTCAGGAAGATTGTACAACTCTCTATTTAAGGCATATCTAGCAGCTGTTGCTGGTTTTTGAACATCCATAACAAAATTACCAATGTATAGTTCTTTAGCATCTTTTAAATCTTGTTTAGATACTTTTTGATAACGAATCTTGTTAATTTCTTTCTGCATTTCTACAACAGAACTATCAGTAACCATATTACGAACACTTGCAGTGGCCTTAAAAGTACCAACATATCTGCTTTGTCTTACTCTAGAGTAAGAACCATAGGTATATGCTTTGTCTTCACGTAAGTTTTGAAACAATCTAGCAGTTCCACCGCCCCCAAGAATTTGGTTTGCTAATAAAGCAGCATAGTAGTCATTATCACCTAATGTAAGATCTATGGTGTTCATTACAGCAATCTCAGACTGCACTGCATTAGACATATTTATAAAGTTAATTTCTGTAGTTTCTACATTCTTAACCTTTGGCATTATGTAAGAAGGGAGATCACCAGCTTTCCAATCACTAAAAAGGGTTTTTACCATTTTTTTAATTTTCTTTGGGTTAATATCTCCAATGATAATTAAATACGCATTATTTGGTTTGTAATAACTATTGTATCTGTTTTCTACGTCTTTAAGCATGATGTTGTTAACAGTTTCTTTTGTGATAAACTCTCCATAAGGATGATTTTTACCATATGTTAACGCGTCTTCTACTCTTCTTGCAGCTGAGGTCACACTTTTTTCATTACTTTTAATTCCGTCTAGAGTAATCTTCTGCTCTTTGTCAAATTCTTCTTGAGTAAATTGTGAATTTTTTACACCATCTGCCATCAATTCTAAAATTTCAGGGAAATACTTTTTTAAAGAAGCTCCATAAGCGCCTCCACTTGAAAAACTGAGATAAGCTCCTAAATAATCTACTCTTTCATTAAATTCATCTTTAGAAATATTGGCAGTACCTCTTCCTAATAAACTTCCCATCATAGAGGAAACCCCTGCTTTATCTCCTTCAAAAGAAGGAGGGTTGTCTATGGTTAAATTAACAGAAGCTCTTGGAAGCTTGTGATTTTCAACCATAATTACAGTTAATCCGTTTTTTAAAGTAAATCTTTTAGATTCTCCAAGTTTAACTTTTGGAGCCGGTCCTGGTTCAGGCATTTTACTTCGGTCAATTTGAGCACTGGCAGCAAAAGACATTGCTAAAATGGCTACGAACGATAAAATTTTTGTTTTCATAATCTTTTATGTCTTTTAATTATTGTTTTGCTGATTCAGGTAAATACTCTAAAATCAATCGTTGGTTAGGATTTAAATATTTTTTGGCTGCATCTCTAATTTCTTCTCTGGTGATAGATCTATAAATATCAATTTCAGTGTTGATGAGATTTGTATCACCATATAAAACGTTATATCTGGCGAGTGAGTTTGCAATTCCCTCAACACTAGAATTAGAGTCTACATAATTGTTTTCAAACTGATTTTGAAGTTTTTGATATGCTTTTTCAGAAATTAAATCTGTTTGCATTTTTAGCACTTCTTCATCTATTTCTGAGATAATATCCGCTAATTTAGTTTCACCCTGTGGTAATCCAAATAAGATATAGGTTCCGTAGTCTTCTTGACTTAAGTTGATAGCACCAACTTGCAGAGCCATTTTTTTAGTATCAACTAATTTTTTATAAAGGATAGAACTTTTGCCACTACTAAAATAACTAGAAATCATGTCTAATACTCTAGAGTCTCTTGTCTTCATTGAAGGAGTTCTATAGGCCGCCATAATTGCTGGTATTTGAATATTTGAATCATATCCTTTCGCTGAGATGGCTTCTGTAATAGGATCTTCTTTTGGAAAACTTCTTTCAATATCTTTTCCTCTTGGAATAGGTCCAAAATAATCTTCAATTAATTTCTTTGCAGATGCAATATCAATATCGCCAGCAACAACTAATGTTGCATTGTTAGGAACATAGAACTTTTTATTAAATGCTAAAAATTCTTCTAATGTAGCATCATCTAAATGAGCCATTTTACCAATAGTAGTTCCCTTATAAGGATGTTTTTTAAACATATTTTGTTTAACATATTCTAAAAAACGTCCATAAGGCTGGTTGTCTACACGTAATCTTTTTTCTTCTTTTACTACCTCATTTTGGGTATCAACACCCTCTTGTTTTATAATTGGATGTAATAACCTTTCAGACTCTAACCATAAACCTAGTTCTAGTTTATTTGAAGGGAATACTTCATAGTAATAAGTTCTGTCATCAGTTGTGTTGGCATTGTTCTTTCCGCCATTAGACGAAACTAATTTAAACCACTCACCTTTTTTAATGTTTTTTGTTCCTTCAAACAGTAGATGTTCAAAGAAGTGAGCCATTCCGGTTCTGTCTGGCTGTTCGTCTTTAGCTCCAACATGATACATTACAGATGTTGTTACTACAGGAGCAGCATTATCTTGATGCAAAATAACATGCATGCCATTATTCAAATCATATTCTTCAAATTCCACTTTTTGTGCATTTGAAGAAAATGCTACTAAAAACACTGAAGCCAGTGTTAAAATACTTCTTTTCATTGATTAAATTTTAGGTTATGTAAATCTATATGTTTGACGCAAACTATTCTCTTTTGTTACAGTAAAAAAAGAAAGTAAAAAAAACAATATCACCAAAAATAGGGACTATCCTTTACAATCCCTAATAACTAAAGTTTTTCTTCTTTTATAATTCACTGTTTTTTTGACTATTAGCTATTGCTTTATTTTAAAAAAAGAGTATATTTGCACCCGCATTTTCAGCAATGAAAAGCAGAATTTTAATCAAAAAGCTAATAACAAACACAACAGTATGTACGCAATTGTAGAGATAGCAGGGCAGCAGTTTAAAGTAGCAAAAGACCAAAAAGTATACGTTCACCGTTTAAAAGAAGCAGAAGGTTCTAAAATAACTTTCGATAAGGTAATGCTTGTAGAAGATGGTAAAAATGTAACTATTGGCGCCCCAGCTATAGAAGGAGCCGCAGTAACGGCCAAAATTTTAGGTCATCTTAAAGGTGATAAAGTAATCGTTTTCAAAAAGAAAAGAAGAAAAGGTTACAAAAAGAAAAACGGACATCGTCAGTTTTTAAGCGAAATTCAAATTGAGAGTATCGCCGCATCGGGCGCAAAGAAAGCTCCAGCAAAAAAAGCAGCTGCTCCTAAAAAGGAAGAAAAAGCAGTAGAAGCTCCAAAAGCTGAAGTTAAAGAAACAACATCTACCGATGTAAGTTCTATGACCGTAGCTCAATTAAAAGCTTTAGCAAAAGAAAAAGGTATCTCAGGATATACTTCTTTAAAAAAGGCTGAATTAATTGATGCATTAAGTAAATAAAAATTTCAATTTTAAAACCATAAGATCATGGCACATAAAAAAGGAGTAGGTAGTTCGAAGAATGGTAGAGAATCAGAATCGAAACGACTAGGAGTTAAAATTTTTGGAGGACAAGCAGCAATAGCTGGTAATATTATTGTTCGTCAAAGAGGAACTACTCACAACCCAGGCGAAAATGTATATATGGGAAAAGACCATACATTACATGCTAAAGTTGATGGAGTTGTTGCTTTTAGAAAGAAAAAAGATAACAGATCATATGTTTCTATTGTTCCTTTCGAGGCATAAGAAATAATGCATAAAAATATAAAACGTCCAAACTATGTTTGGACGTTTTTTTTATGCGCTATTTTGTACATTTACAAAGATGAATTTTATCTATAATTTTACAGCGCATCTTACTTTTTTCTTTTTAAGAATGTATGCATTGTTTAATACAAAAATGAAATTATTTGTAAGCGGAAGGAAAGAAACTTTTCAAAAGCTTTCCTCAATTAAAAAAGAAGATCAAACGGTATGGTTTCATGTAGCTTCATTAGGTGAATTTGAACAGGCGATACCAATTATAGAAGCCGTTAAAAGGCGCTATCAAGATCATAAAATTATAATCACTTTTTTTTCACCTTCTGGATATGAAATTAGAAAGAATTCTAATCTGGCAGACTTTATTTGCTATTTGCCTTTTGATACTAAAGCAAATATGAAACGATTTGTAGCAATGGTTCATCCAGAAATTGCCATTATTGTTAAATATGAATTTTGGCCTAATTTACTACAGCAGCTTAAAAAACAATCTGTTCCAACAATTTTGGTGTCTGGTATTTTTAGAGAAGATCAAGTTTTTTTTAAACCTACAGGAAAATGGATGCGAAAATCTTTAACAGCATTTCATCATTTTTTTGTGCAAGACTCATCTTCAAAGAATTTACTAGAATCTATAAATTGTAAGAATATTTCTTTAAGTGGCGATACGCGCTTTGACCGTGTTGCAAAAATTTTAGAGCAAGACAATTCATTGCCATATATTTCAGCATTTAAAAATAATCAGTACACTGTTGTTGCCGGGAGTACTTGGAAAGAAGACGAAGAACTCTTAGTAAGCTATATTAATAAATCTAAAGGCGAAAAATTTATTATTGTACCACATACCATAGATGTAAAATCAATTCAAAAACTAAAAGATTCTCTTGAAAAAGAAACTATTTTATATTCTGAAAAAGACGGAGAAAATCTATCAGAATACACAGTTTTTATTTTAGATACCATAGGATTACTTACCAAAACATATGCGTACGCAGACGCTACTTACGTAGGAGGAGGTTTTAAAACAGGGTTGCACAACATTTTAGAACCAGCCACATTTGGTATTCCTGTTGTTATTGGTCCGGTATACAATAAGTTTAAAGAAGCTGTAGATTTAGTGAACTTAGGTGGATGTATTTCTGTTGGCAATCAATCAGCATTTTCGAGTACCTTTAATAAATTAAAAAATGATATTAATTTTAGAAAGGTAACGGGTGCAATAAACGACTCTTATATTAAAGAAAATATTGGCGCTACAACTCAAATTATGCAGTATATACAGAAACAAATAAAATCATAATTATGGAATTTATTTTACAACCTTGGCCATGGTATGTTGCAGGTCCTGCAATTGCTTTTGTGCTATTTTTAATGTTCTATTACGGAAGAGCCTTTGGAGTTTCTACCAATTTAGAAACTTTTTGTACCATAGGTGGTGCAGGAAAATTTTCAGACTATTTTAAAACTGACTGGAAGGCAAGAAAATGGAGTTTGGTTTTTGTACTTGGTATTATCATAGGAGGGGTTATTTCTAGTCAATATTTAATGTCTTCAAATGCTATTGCTTTAAATCCAGAAACAGTAAAAGAATTGGCAGCACTTGGTTTTGCCAATGCAGGAAGTGATTATTTACCTGCAGAAATTTTTAGTGTAGCTAATTTGGTATCACTCAAAGGAATTTTAATCTTGTTAGTTGCCGGATTGTGTATTGGATTTGGAACTCGTTATGCAGGAGGATGCACCTCTGGACATGCAATTACTGGATTGAGTAATTTACAATTACCTTCTTTAGTAGCTGTTATTGGTTTCTTTGCAGGAGGTTTACTAATGGTTTGGTTCTTATTCCCTTTACTCTTTTAAATTATGAAACATCTAAAATTTTTAATTATCGGAATTATATTTGGAATCATTTTAAGCAAGTCTGAAGTGGTTTCTTGGTATAGAATTTATGAAATGTTTAAGTTTCAATCATTTCATATGTACGGGGTTATTGGCTCTGCTATTGCCATAGGAATTGTACTAATGCAGTTATTTAAAAGAGGCATTATTAAAGATTTTCAAGGAAATAGAATTACTGTAAAACCCAAGAAAAAAGGATTTATTAGAACCTTTGTAGGAGGGAGTATTTTTGGACTAGGATGGGCCTTAGCAGGAGCTTGCCCCGGACCAATTTTTGTATTAATTGGTCATGGAGCGGTTAGTATTTTAGTTGTATTATTAGGAGCTATTTTAGGGGCATTTATTTTTGGATTGTTACACAAGAAATTGCCGAGTTAAATTTAAAAAAGTTTGATATAAACCAGTTGAACATGCAGCAACAATTGATAGATAGTTTTGGAAGACAAATGGACTATGTTCGTTTAGCGGTCACAGACCGTTGTAATTTGCGTTGTCAGTACTGTATGCCTGCTCACGGAATAGAAATTGCACCTCGTGCAGATTTATTAACGTTCAAAGAAATGTATCGAATTATTCGTGTGCTAACAGAATTGGGTGTCACAAAAATTAGGTTAACAGGAGGAGAGCCTTTTGTAAGAAAAGATTTTGTTGGATTTTTAGAAATGCTTTCTTTTAATGATTTATTAGAAGCTATTAATATTACCACCAATGGTGCTATGATTTCTAAGCATATTTCGGTCTTGGAAAAGATGGATAAAATAAAACACATTAATTTAAGTATAGATAGCTTACAGAAAGAGAAGTTTAATAAAATTACTAGAAGAGATGTGTTTCCAGAAGTGTATGAAACATTTAAAGCATTAGAAAAAAGTAGTTTGAATTTAAAACTAAATGTTGTTGTTCAGCCAGGATTTAATACAGACGAAATTGTTGATTTTGTAGCCTTAACAAAAAACAATAATGTGGCCGTTCGTTTTATTGAAGAAATGCCTTTTAATGGAAAAGGTCAGCGAGAGATGAAAGAAAATTGGAATTATACTCGAATTTTAGAAGAGATAAAAACCAAATTTGATGCGAAGCCTATTGTTTCTGAAAAATCTTCAACCTCAAAGAATTTTAGAGTAGACGGGCACAAAGGAACCGTAGGAATTATTCCAGCTTTTACCAGAACTATTTGCGGAGATTGCAATAGAATTAGAATTACACCCATAGGAACATTTAAAAACTGTTTGTTTGATGATGGTGTTTTTAATATCAGAGATTTCTTGAGGAACGGAGCCAGTAATGATGAATTAAAAGAACTCTTCTTAAAACTGGTAAAAGAAAAACCAGCAAATGGTTTTATAGCTGAAGCAAACCGAAAAGAAGGAAATGTTTCCGAAAGCATGAGTACAATCGGTGGTTAATATAATGTGAGAATGAATTAATGTACTTTCTAACTTAGCAAAGCATCTATGATAAATTTAAACAAACAACCAAAAAAATAAATCAACAGAAATCTATGATTTCAGTACAAGAAGCTTTACAAACTATTTTAAATAACACTCAAGATTTTGGAGTAGAAGAAATTCCATTTTTAAAATCTGTAGGCCGTACTTTAAAAGAAGATATTCTTGCAGACAGAGATTTTCCACCATTTAATAGAGTTTCTATGGATGGAATAGCCGTTAATCATCGTTTTTTTGATCAAGGAATTAGAGCATTTTTTATTGAAGGAGTTCAGGCTGCAGGTGCAGAACAGAAAACAATGAAAGTAACTTCTAACTGTATGGAAGTAATGACTGGAGCTGTTTTGCCAGAAAATACAGATACTGTAATTCGTTATGAAGATGTGGTTATTGAAAATGGAATTGCAACAATTAGTGTACACATTCTAGAACTAGGTAAAAATATTCATTCAAAAGGAAAAGACAGAGCTCAAGGAGATTTACTAATTTCAAAAAACAGCATCATTTCTGCGGCAGAAATAGGAGTGCTTGCCACGGTTGGAAAACCTACGGTAAAAGTTGCTAAAATGCCGAATGTGATGATTGTTTCTACTGGAGATGAATTGGTTGAGGTTGATGAAATTCCATTAGCACATCAGATTAGAAGAAGCAATGCATTTACGCTGGTTTCTTTGCTAGAAAGACTAAATATTCAAGCTAAAACCGCTCATATCACAGACAATAAAGAACTTCTTAAACAAAAAATTGAAACCTTTTTAAAAGAGTATGATGTCTTATTGTTTAGCGGTGCAGTAAGTAAAGGAAAATTTGATTTTTTGCCTGAGGTTTTTGAAGAATTGGGGGTTGAAAAACTTTTTCATAGAGTGGCACAAAGACCTGGGAAACCTTTTTTCTTTGGGAAAACAAATAATTGTAAGGTATTTGGATTCCCTGGAAATCCAATTTCAACCTATGTAAATTGCTGTCTCTTATACACATCTCCGAGCCCACGAGACGTAGAGGAATCTCG
>OJHY01000411.1_pt1 | contig 11391 bp, 2 predicted proteins | sample 1595301 | NCBI WGS metagenome assembly OJHY01 (sample SAMN05416880, study PRJEB24817) | seawater metagenome | isolation source: Sea water | place: Canada:Atlantic | collected 2013-11 | reverse complement strand
AGGAAATTGCTAAAGCTTCAGGAGTACCAAAATTCCGTAGCTTAAAAAAATTAGACTTGGTGTATAAAATATTAGACCACCAAGCCGCAAACCCTTCCGCAGTAAAAGCTGTTATAAAAGAAGAGGTTATTGCTCCAAAACAAGAAAGTCCAGTAAAAAAGGAAGCTTCTGTAAATACAGGAGAGCAAAAACCGAGAACAGCTCCAAAAAGAGTAATTCGACCCCGCACTCCTAGAGATGATAATCGCAATCAAAAAAATCAACCTCAAAAACAGAATCATCCACAGCAGACTAAAACTACTGAAGACGATAAGCGCGAAAAAAATCAGGCTCAAAAACAAAATCATCCACAGCAGCATAAAACTAGTGATGATGATAAACGTCAAAAAAATCAAGTTCAAAAACCAAATCAAAATCAGCAAAATAAGACTACTGATGATGATAAACGTCAAAAAACAGAGCAAAAACCTAGACATAACAATCAGAATAACAAAAGAGAAAATAACAATCCTAATCAACACAGAGGTAAGGACGGCAATAAAGACACCCGTAATCGATACCGACAACCCGACTTTGAATTTGATGGTATTATAGAAAGTGAAGGTGTTTTAGACATTATGCAAGATGGTTATGGTTTCTTGCGTTCTAGTGATTATAATTATTTATCATCTCCTGATGATATTTATGTTTCACAATCTCAAATACGTTTATTTGGATTAAAAACTGGAGATACCGTTTTAGGACAGGTAAGACCTCCAAAAGAAGGCGAAAAATATTTTCCACTTATTAAAGTAAATAAAATTAATGGACAAAGTCCTGATGTAGTTCGTGATCGAGTTGCATTTGAGCATTTAACACCATTATTTCCGCAAGAAAAATTCAATTTAGCAGACAGACAATCTAGTATTTCTACTCGTATAATAGATATGTTTGCTCCTATTGGAAAAGGACAACGTGGAATGATTGTTTCTCAGCCAAAAACAGGAAAAACAATGTTATTAAAGGATGTTGCCAATGCCATAGCTGCAAATCATCCCGAAGTTTATCAAATTATACTTTTAATTGACGAACGACCTGAAGAGGTTACAGACATGCAACGTAATGTTCGTGGCGAAGTAGTTGCGTCAACTTTTGATAAAGAAGCAACAGAACACGTTAGAATAGCGAATCTTGTTTTAGAAAAAGCAAAACGATTGGTAGAGTGTGGTCATGATGTAGTAATTCTATTAGATTCAATCACTCGTTTAGCGAGAGCATACAATACTGTTCAACCTGCAAGTGGAAAAATACTTAGTGGTGGAGTTGATGCGAATGCATTGCATAAACCAAAACGTTTCTTTGGGGCTGCACGAAATATTGAAGACGGTGGTTCATTAAGTATTATTGCGACTGCTCTTACAGAAACTGGTTCTAAAATGGATGAAGTAATTTTCGAAGAATTTAAAGGAACTGGTAATATGGAACTACAATTGGATAGAAAAATATCTAATCGTAGAATTTTCCCTGCAATTGACCTTACTTCTTCAAGTACTCGTAGGGACGACTTATTACTAGGTGAAAATGTAATTCAACGCATGTGGGTATTACGTAAATACCTTGCTGACATGAATCCAGTTGAAGCTATGGAGTTCATCAACGACAGAATTAAAAATACTAGAAACAACGAAGAGTTTTTAATTTCAATGAATAGCTAAAGTATTCAGATTAGAAGATAATTAAAAAACCCTGTTATATATTATAACAGGGTTTTTTTGTGTCCTTAATTTAAGTCAGGATGTTAAACTAAATTAATTATACCCAGGAATGTAGAATTTTATTCATAAACAACAATAATATCTTTCTTTATTCAACTATCAAAATACAATTTAGAAAATTTAATGTAGGTGAGTACTTTTATTATTTAAGCATGAGTTGAATTGTCTTGACAAAAAACATTTTTCATAAAGTTAAAGACAAAAAAATCCCTTCCGTTTTCACGGAAGGGATTTTATATTTAATAGAGTTTGCTAACCGCTTACTCTTTGATCAAACGTTTTACAACACTTGATTGTTCTCCTGTAATATATACCATATATACACCAGTTGCATAAGCAGAAACATCGATCATTTTCTCAGTTTGCATGTTTTGCAAATTGATTTGTGATACTAATTTTCCGTTAAGGTCATAAATCATAGCAGTTTCTAATGCAATATTAGAGCTGTTAGAGATAGTTACTTGCTCATTAGCTGGGTTTGGATATAAAGAGATAGCGTTGTTTAATTCGTTATCATCAGTTCCAAGTAATGTAAGGTCTAATTCAAAAGTACAAGTAGTACTGTTACCATAATCATCGGTAGCAGTTAATGTTATATCCCAAACTCCTACTCCTAATACTGTTCCTTGCGCTGGATCTTGAATTAAAACAATTTCATCAGCACAATTATCTGTAACCTCCATACCGTCGAAGTAATCACCTACAGTATGAGTTCCATCAGGATCTACCATTACAGATTGATCATCTGGACACGTAAATTCTGGTCCCATTGTATCAACAACTTGAACTTCAATTGAACAGCTACTAGTATTACCACTAGCATCCGATGCGAATACCGTTACTACAATAGGAAGTCCTATGTCATCACAAGTAAACATTTCACGATCTGCAACTATCACATCGATACCACAAGCGTCAAAACTTTCGCTTAAGAAAGCATACGGATCTACCATAGCTTCTCCATTTTCATCTAAAGTTATGATAACCTCAGAAGTTGTTGGTGCGATAGCGAAATTAATCACGAAATTATCGATTCCAGCATTCCATCCCCAAGTTCCAGCATCATCATATGTGAAACGTACTTGGAAATTAGCATTTGCTAAAGGAGTACCATCTATAACTCCAGAATTTAATGGTTCTAACTGATCTACATCATAAGTTAGAACAGGAACCCAGGTTGTACCATCATAAACATCTACCTTAAGTGTTTCACCAGCTCCTAACTCATTAAAAGTATAGTCATAGTTCATAATTACATAATCAACACCTTCCATATTCCATACTGGTGATAATAAAGATGCTCTATTTGTCTCACCTGGTCCAGCTGCATCGTCATCAAAGACAGCTGCATTGGAATCAAATGGTATAGTTCCACCAGCTGCTCCAGCACCAGGTGCTCCAAATGTCCATTCCCAAGCTCCTATTTCAGTCTCTAAAGACCATCCTGTTGGTAATGAATCAAAATTTTCTGATACAGTTGTTGCTCCGTCTCCAGGACCACAAACTAATACAGGTGCAGTTACGTCAAAAACTTCAACTACTGCAGTACAACTAGTTGTATTACCTGAAGGATCTGTTACATATACTGTTACTTCAGATTCACCTAAATTAGAACAATCAAAAGTAAAGTTTGCTGGATCATCAGTTCCACATATTCCAAATAAGCTATAAACAGCTACACCTGCTCCAGGCGCACCCCAAGCAATTCCATCTTCTGTATTAAGAGCGTTTTCGCCATCAGCTACAGTTGAAACTTCCCAAGCAGTTACCCCTCCTGTAGAAGAAGTTCCTAGTGTTCCAACCCAATATGTACCTGCAGCTACTTCTCCTATAGTAGGTACTAAACCTACCGTACTAACATCAAAGCCAAAGTTAGCTCCAACCACATTTTGTGAAACTGGTACTAAATCCTCAGAAAATAATATTTCACCTGGTTGTCCACCTTCATCTGCGTAATACACAACTAATACATTGTCGATAGTAGCTCCTGGATCGTGGAAAAGATTTAATTCAAAAGCAGTTACAGTAAAAGAACCATCTAATACAACTTGATTAGCTACCCAGAATGGTGCTCCATTGTTAAATAATCCATTTTCGAAACCATTTGATGCAACACTTATATCACATACTGAACTAGATCCTGAAGTTACAACTACACCACAAGCATCAGTAGCATTATCTATAAGACTGCTAGCAGGAATAGTTACCGTTCCATCTTCACCTAATGTAATTTCAGTTGGTGGTTGTTGTGGAGTTTCAACAGAGATAACTAAATCGTTAACTCCTGTTCCCCATCCCCAGGATCCAGCATCATCATAACTAAATGCTACATTAACTGGTTGTCCAGCAAATCCAAGAAGATCAATATCTCCACTTGGTACTACTTCAGTATCAAGGTCATAAATATTTATTGGTATTAAGTCTCCATTTTCATCGACAACCCAAAAACCAAGTGCTTCTCCTGCTCCTACTGTTTGTAAGGCATAATTAAAAGATGCAGTAATTGTTAAGGCATCTGCTGGCATATCATATACAGGAGATACTAAGATAGCAAAGTTTGTTTGGCCTGGTCCAGCTGCATCGTCATCAAAGACAGCTGCATTGGTTGGAAATTCTGGTCTAAGAGGAGAATATGCTCCAGAACCAAATGTCCATGTGCCAACTCCTTCTACTAAAATTTGTTCCCAACCTGCAGGTTGAGTACTACCAGCAAAGCTTTCATCGAATGAAGTAAATCCTGGCGCTCCAGCACAAGTAACAACTGGTGCTATATCATCTACTACAGTTACTGTAGCATCACAAAATGAAATATTTCCAGCCTCATCAGTAACTTCTAAAGTAACTGTGTTTGCGCCTACATTTGAACAATCAAAAATATTTGGAATTGCTTGCATAGAAGCTATTGCACAATTATCAAAAGAACCTCCATCTATATCAGAAGCCTCAATAGAAGCAAATCCTGATTCATCTAAAGAAACAGTAAAGTCAGCACATACTGCCGTTGCCGCTTCATTATCTTCTACTGAAATAACAATAGAACAAGAAGAAGAACTTCCAAATTGGTTTGTAGCTGTAAAAGTTACTTCGTTATCTCCAACTGGGAAAAAATTTCCTGTTGCTATACCATCTGTAAGTACAACATCTAATGTTTCGCCAGTATCTCCATCTACCGCGGTAGCCGGAGTGTAATTTACAACAGCACCACATTCAGCTTCATCGTTAGATGCTACGAAATCTGGTATACATGTAATTATTGGTGGTGTCCCGTTTTGCATTTCTAAATTTACACAAAAAGTACTTACGATTCCTGCAGCTCCGGTACCGTTAACGATAAGAAACCAATCACCGTTTATATCTAAACCTTCCAAAGCAACATTCATTGCTCCTTGCTCTGACATGAAATCTTCAGGAGTAGTAGTACCATCCCAATCAGAATAATTGTTTGTAGACGAATCTGTAAATGTTAAAAGTGTAGCAACATCTAAACCATCTGTTCCTCCAGCGTTTGCTCCAAGTAACCATGCTGGCGCACCGTTTGGTGCTTGAAAATTAAATGAATATTGATCAGCAGTATCACCTTGTACAGTAAATTCTATACTAGTAATTTGCCATTGGCCTAATCCAGTACCAATAACACCTGTATCTCCTGAATTACCACTGTCAGTAACAACAGTTCCTACAGAAGCAAATGCTGGTGGTGAAAATTGTAAAGGCATATTTTCTGAACAATACTCACGAGCATCCACTGGTGGTGGTGGTGGGCAATTACTAATACCTAAATTAGCTGTCCATCCTGGTCTTGTTGCAGAAGAATCTGAGAACCAAGCAAAAGTTAATCCTGCTCCAACAGCTGAAATCATTGTTGGTGGAATAGCAGTACCATCGTACGTACCATCAAATCCTTGTGTATCTCCTGTTACTGTTAAATCGTCCCAATTCGATTCCGTATTGAAAGTTGTGAATTCAACAGTTAATGTCTCTCCAGCTGGAGCAACTAACTCCATAACTAGATTTTCATTGGTTGAATAATTAGCAGCTATACCACCGGTATCTGCGTAGATGTCACCATCTTGAAAGTCTGTACAGGCGCTAAAAACACCGTCAGCTTGAAGAATTTCTCCTTGCGCTTGGACCTGCCAAAAGGCTGTTGAAGCCAAAAACGCCATAAGAATAAATGTAATTTTTTTCATGTAATTTATTTTAAGTTAATATTTAAGGTAAATAATAGTTACAAACATAGTAAAAATTAATTTATTAAAATTAAAAATATTACTAATTTTAAACAAGTTATTTATTGAAATTTCGATATTTATCGAAAAAAAAGAAAATTAGAATAAAAATAAAAGAATTAATTAAACTTAAAAAACTGAATAATATCATTATTGTTAATAACAGCTAGATGCAAAACACCATCAATAACTATTTTATTCATACCCTTAACGTCTCCAGGCGCATAAAAACCAGATTCATTAATTGTTAAAGTAGTAAAATTACCCAATCCATCTCCAAGTAGTAAATTACCGTTGCCAGAATCATTACGAGGAGTTTCCACTTCTGAACCAAACATATTTCCCGATAATGCAATATCTAGATTGTTATCATTATTAAAATCATCTACAACGATTCCATTGGTAGAAGAAAACTGAACTGCATTAGGCAGTTTTCTTACTTGCCAGGGCTTATCTGGATTATTTTCTATAAAAGATGTCGCAAAAGTTGAGGCCTTGAGGTTTAATGCTTTTTTTAATTTTTCTTCCCCAAACACATCTTCCATATTAGCTTTGGCGAATTCATCATAGGTCCCAAATTTTTCTTTTATAAAAGGCATTTGTTCAGAGGAACATTCCCTGCCTCTTAAAGGATATTCTTTACCGTTTTCATTAAAAGTTAATACAATATCGCCAGTACTATTATCATCGAAATCATCAAAGTACAAATTAAATTTAGTTTCAGGACTTGCTTTATATTTATAATTTAAGCCCAAATTTCCAGCTATAAAGTCGATATCTCCATCATTATCAAAATCACCTTCAGCAATACTATTCCACCAACCTTCTGTATCTACTAACCCTAGAGTCTGAGAAACATTATTAAAATGAAAATCTTGATTTTCAAAAACTAAAATTGGCATCCACTCACCAGTAATAATTAAATCTTTTTTTCCATCTCCATTAAAATCTGTCCATAAACTACTTGTAACCAAACCTGGGTGCATTAAATCTGGCGCTACTAATTCAGTTATATCTTCAAATTTTCCATCCGTGTTTTTTAATAAATAACTTCTAGGTGCTTTAGGATAATTTCCAGGTACTACCCTACCTCCAACAAACAAGTCTAGATCTCCATCATTGTCAAAATCTGCAGTTGACACAGCAGCACCACTTGTATACATCTCCGGTAATGCATTTAAAGATTTAGTATAAATGCCTTTACCATTGTTTAGATACAATCTATCTTGCAATAAGCTTGAATTTACTTTAAAATCATAACCACCACTAATGACATAGAGATCTTGGTCACCATCTGCATCTGCATCAAAAAACAAGGAAGACATATCTTCACTATTCTTATCTAAATCCCATAATTCTTGATTTGTTTCCCTAAAAGTTCCGTTTAAACCTTGAACATACATCTTAGCACTATAACCTTTAGCTCCACCAATATAAAAATCGTCTAAACCATCCGAATTTATATCCATGACTGACATTCCAGGTCCTAAAATTGACATTTTATGAGGTAATAGCGACTCCTTTTCAAAATCATTAAAATCGTTTTCCCTATGTTTATAGTTAATATCTATTTGGTTGGTTACTTCGCTAAACAATTCTTTTTCAACAACTTTATACAAACTAGGCAAATCCTTTTCATCTGTTTTTTCATAGGATACATTTAAGGTATTGTTTGCTTTAATATTTGCATAAGTTTGCTTATTACCATCTGGCCATTCAATCCAAACACTATCTATTTTTTTTTGATTGCCTATTCCAAAATGTAAATTATCTTCAACTGAAGAAAGATAACCCCTACTTAAATAGTGTTCTTTAATTTGAAATTGATCATTTATTTTTATAGTCACTCTTGCCCCTAAACCAGATTTATTTTTTCCCTTTCCACTTAGTTTTACTTTTAAAAAATTACCATCTTTCATTTTCTCACTGTTATTTTCATAAACAAAAGCTTTTGAGTCTATGTTTGAAATTACAATGTCTAAATCTCCATCATTATCTAAATCTGCATACGCAGCACCGTTTGAAAACGAAACTTCGTTAAGCCCCCATTTCTCTCTAATACTAGTAAAAGAAATATTACCTTCATTTTTATAAATATAATTTTTTATCGGATTTACAGGTGTTTGGTCTAGGGCTTCTTTTATATACTCTAGGTCGTTCCCTCCCGTATCCTTATTCATTTTATTAAGTAACTTTTTTTTTATTTTAACATAATCGTTATTTCTAATATCTTTTCTTAAACCATTGGTTATTAACAAATCTTTATATCCATCATTATCGAAATCTGCCCATAATGGCGCCCAACTCCAATCAGTACTTGAAATATCAGCTAATTGTGAGACTTCACTAAACGTACTGTTTCCATTATTTTTTTGTAACGTATTCATCATGTATTGATAATGAAATCCACTATCAATTGCATTCTTGAATCTTTTAGGATTCATTCCAGACATATTAGTTTTTATACGGTAATTATCCTCAGCAACCATATCGACTGTTACAATATCCAACCAACCATCATTGTCAAAATCAGCGATATCAGATCCCATAGAAAAATTAGAAATATGTTTTATACTTTCCTTTAACATTTCAGAAAAAGTACCATTTTGATTATTTACATATAGGTAGTCGTGTTCTATATAATCATTACAAACATAAATATCGGGCCAACCATCATTATTTATATCACCAACGGATGCACTTAAACCATAACCGATACCATTGCCAACTAATCCTACTTTTTTACTTACATCTTTAAAAAAACCATTGTCATTTTGGAAAAGTATATCACTTGAAAGCTCGTCCCTTTCCATATGATTCATTCCACTATCTATTAAAGGCAATGTGTTGATGGGAGCATTTAGTAGATACATGTCAAGATCTCCATCTTTATCATAATCTATAAAAACAGATTGTGTAGAATATCCAGCATAATCCAATCCGTATTTCGCTGATTGTTCGGTAAAGGTTAAATCTCCGTTATTTATAAATAGCTCATTTTTTCTTTTTTCTTCTTCAACATCCCCGGATCTACAAATATAAATATCTAAAAAACCATCATTATTAATATCGACCATAGAAGTCCCTGTAGACCAACCCCAGGAACCTATCACACCTGAACTAACACTAATTTCTTCAAATTGAAGATTTCCTTTGTTTAAATACAGCCTATTATTTCCAAAGTTTGCTGTAAAAAAAATATCAGGTAAACTATCGTTATTAATATCTCCTACAGAAACCCCTGCACCAGAATAAAAAGATGGATAAACAATTATATTCATTGAAGCAGACTCTGGAAGTTTATTGATAAAATTCACTCCTGTTATATCTGGATTTAATAAGGTAAATAGAGGGCCTTCAAAATCATTTTTAGTTTCTCTATTTTCTGAACAAGAAATAAATAATAATAAACTAATAATGATAAAACTTAAATGAGTTATTCTTTTTTTTAAAAAACTAACAATATGATAGGGCATTTTAATAATTTTTGGATTTAATCGTAAAATAATAAATTATCATTTATATCTTTATGAGGGACTCAAATTAAGAAAAAAAAAACCACTTTCAATGAAAGTGGTTTTTTTTATTTTACAATAGATTTAATTAAACGTTTTCTTCTTCTTCTTTTTTATCTGACAAATCAATTCCTTTTTTCTTAACTGAATCAAAGAATACAGGAGTTGCAATAAATAAAGATGAATAGGTACCTACTAATACTCCGACAATTAATGCAAAGATCAATCCTCTAATAGATTCTGCACCAAATATAAAAATAGAAGTTAAAACTATTAAGGTAGTTAATGAAGTATTTAAGGTACGACTTAAGGTACTATTTAAGGCACTATCAATTACTTTAGACATTTTCCAAGATGGATGATCATTAAAATATTCTCGAATTCTATCGAATACTACCACGGTATCATTCAATGAATAACCAATTACAGTAAGTATCGCAGCGATAAACGACTGTCCAATCTCCATATTAAAAGGCATAAACCTATAGGTTAATGAAAAGATTCCCAATACGATTAATACATCATGGAAAACCGCTACTACTGCACCTAAACTAAATTGCCATCTTCTAAAACGCAATAATATGTAAAGGAATACTACTACTAAAGATCCTAATACTACCCAGAAAGATGCTTTTTTAATATCATCCGCAATAGTTGGACTCACTTTGTAAGATTCCATTCTACCAGCAAGTTTATTATCAGCATCACCAACATATTGATCGTAGGTAAACCCATCTGGAAGATTAGGTCTTAAACCTTCAAACAGCATTTGTTCAATTTCTTCATCTACTTCAGATCCTGCTTCATCTACTTTATATTTAGTCGTAATCTTTAGCTGATTACTTCCACCATATGTTTTTGCCTCTGCAGAACCAAATACTTCAATTAAATCCGCTTCAACTTGTGTTGAATTTACGTCCTTATCAAAACGAACTGTATAGGTTCTTCCTCCTACAAAATCAACACCTTGATTTAGACCTACTGTTAATAAGGAACCTAAACTAACAGCAATTAATAAACCTGAAATTACATAAGAAACTTTTCTTCTTTTTAAAAAATCAAAATTGTTTTTTGTTAGTATGTTTTTAGTTAACGAGGTTGAACAAGGTAATGGCTTCCCATTTCTTGTATAACTATCAATAAATAATCTTGTAATAAAAATTGCAGTAAATAGTGATGTTGCAATACCTATTAATAAAGTAGTGGCAAAACCTTGAATGGGCCCTGTTCCAAACATTAATAATATAAAACCAGTTAAACCCGTTGTAATGTTCGCATCTAAAATTGATGACAATGCATTATTAAAACCATCATTAATGGCGTCTTTTTGAGCTTTACCTTTTGCAAGTTCTTCTTTAATACGTTCAAAAATAAGCACGTTTGCATCTACCGACATACCGATCGTTAGAATAATACCCGCAATTCCAGGAAGTGTTAATACCGCTCCCAATCCAGCTAGTATTCCAAAGATAAATATGATGTTAACTACTAAAGCAACATCTGCAAAAGCACCTGCTTTACCATAATAAAAAATCATCCAAACTAACACAAAGGCAAGGGCTAACAAAAATGAAAATATTCCACTATCAATCGCTTCTTGACCCAAAGTTGGCCCAACTATCTCACCTTGAATAATCTCTGCGGAAGCAGGCAATTTACCAGCTCTTAAAACATTGGCTAAATCTTGTCCTTCGGTAATGTTAAAATCTCCAGATATCTGACTTCTACCCCCTGCAATTGGTCCGCTTGTAACACCTGGTGCAGAATAAACAATATCATCTAATACAATTGCAATTTGCGTTTGATTATTAAAAGCATCTCCCGTCATTTGTTCCCATACTCTTGCTCCTCTTGCATTCATTTGCATACTAACAACAACTCTACCTAATTGAT
>OJHY01000398.1_pt1 | contig 11617 bp, 6 predicted proteins | sample 1595301 | NCBI WGS metagenome assembly OJHY01 (sample SAMN05416880, study PRJEB24817) | seawater metagenome | isolation source: Sea water | place: Canada:Atlantic | collected 2013-11 | reverse complement strand
GCCAGCATCAGCGGCCAGTCGATCCAACTGGGCTTGTTCCGGCCACCCAAAGCAGCTACCGGCAGCGCTGACAGTGCCAAAAGCCCGGCAAAGCCGTAGATCAGCCAACCCCACCAGGCTGGAATATCACCGGCCAGCGCCTGTACCAACTGGTGGGCAACCAGCAGGTAGAAAGCCCCGTAAGCAAGGCTCAACACCATATTGGTCTTGAAGTGTTTTGGCGGCCGCCGGGGAAACACAAGGAACAGCAGGCCCATGATGAAGGCCATGTGTACGCTGCGATGGGTAATCTCGTTAAGAAGACCGAACCCGGCCGTATAAATATGGAAGATACTCAGAACGACACAGGTAATGGTCACCAGTGTCTTGAGGGGCCCTTTCAGGTCCCGAAAATTTGACTCGTTATCAAACTTTTTAATCAAACTGTCCAGATCAGCCTGATGCATTTCAGGCTCACCGGAGGACGAACGGTTAGCAGCTTGGCTGTGCGAATTGCTCATACCCGTTAACTCTGCGTTATTGTTGGCAGTTGGAGACCGGAGCAATCATCAGCCCGCTGTCCGGCCATTGGTTCAGATTGATGACGCTGTTGCCAGTGTGTAGCCTGTTTTTGAAGCGCTTATCAGTGCGAACGATCAGACGACCAATATCGCGATCCATCTCCAGGATGAACTGGCCATTACGGAGCTCAAACGACGTGGCATCCGGCTCATCCACCAGCGAGGGCAACCCTTGCCCATGGGCAAGGAACACTTCCGCCGTCTGGTTGATCTTCAAATCGCCGGCCGATGATTCAATCAGCCGGTAGTAATCCGTGACAGGCGTCAACGACACGGAGTGAACGAACGAAAGCTCAAACGTCCGATCAACCAAGGGAACACAGGTGAGCAACCTGCCCTCCCGATACTGACTGATCTCAACGCCAGCTGCCCGGAGATTGCCGGCCAGGGCAAGAGCCCCAACCAGCAGCACCGGCAGAACCGACTTATTCAATGATGCCCTTTTCACGGAAGTACCTTTCCGCACCAGGGTGCAATGGAATGGAAACCGATTGCAGAGCCGTTTCAGCCGAAATTTCCTTACCCTTTACATGAACCTTGCCCAGGGTTTCGGTGTTTTCGTACAGTGCCTTGGTAACAGCGTATGCAATATCTTCCGGTAGATCTTCGTGGGTTGCCCAGATCGCCCGTACAGCAATAGTTTCAACATCCTCATCTACACCGTTGTAAGTGCCACCGGGCAGAACTATGGAAGTGTAATATGGCTGAGTTTCCTGCAGCTTCTTAATAGGCTCACCGGTCAACGGGATAATGCTGATGTCATGGCCGTTAGCCAGTTCAAGAATGGAAGAGGTTGGGGCAAAGGTTACCCAAGCAAATGCGAAAATGAAGGACATTAACAGAGGCTCTGCTGCTAATGCTCTAGATAGTGGTTTGGCTGGTAGACCCATACCTAATGCAGTCAGTAGAGATAAAGTAGCGGTTACATATAACGATGCGAATGCTATCTATCCAGAATCTTTTTATGGTCAAAGTAAATTTGCTCTTCATAATGCTGCTAAGATAAATGATCTTCATCCTATCGTAAGAGACAGAGTTGCTCAAGCTGTGAAATCTTTTGTTGATGAGCATAGAGAGCAGGGCTATGATGTTAAAATATTAAGTGGTAGAAGGTCAATTGCTCAACAAAGGGCCCTTCAAAATAGTTCTAATGCAGTAACTAGACAAGTTGCTGCGAGAGGATTAAGTTGGCATAATTTTGGCGCTGCAATCGATATCAACCTATATGATTTAAAGAGAGGTGTGTTTATACCAAGAGCAAGAATTAGTTATTATACAGGTATTGCAAGAAAGCACTTCTCAAAATACGATATGTTCAACAGACTTGATGGTACATGGGGTGCAAGTAGAATTAGAGACCCAAATCACTTTATTCCAACAGAACTTTGGGGTAAATCAATAAGAAGTCAAGCGAATGTATTGTTGAATTCTAATGGCACAATAAATGAAAATGGGTTAGATAGACTGCTTGCTGGGCGTAGTTATTCAGGTGTAGTTACATAAATAATAAGTATAAATAAAAAGAAAACTGGAGATTGCTTCATATGGCAACACCATTAACACAAAGAGTTGTATACTCGGACTTCTTTACGGACTTGGATAAGCATCCAATTCGTAGCACAGTCTTACGCAAAACGAATGTTGATGCTGTAAAACAGTCTCTTCGTAATCTTATGTTGACTGATAAAGGCGAACGATTGTTTCAACCAAATCTTGGTGGTAACATTCGTGCTATGTTGTTTGAGAATATTACAGCACAGACATTCTTAACGATGCAAGAGCATATAAAGGATGTTATTGCAGCACATGAGCCAAGGGCTGATGTTATTGATGTGTATATCGCTCAGACTTCACAAGAACACGAAGTACAAATCACAATCGTATTTCGTGTTGTCAACGTACAAGAACCAGTTACATTAGAGTTACTTTTAGAAAGAGTGAGATAAAATGGCAGGAACTATTATCTCGGAACTTGATTTCAATCAAATCAAGAGTCAGTTAAAAACATTTCTTCAGGGTCAAGCACAATTTGCTGACTATGACTACGATGGGTCTAATATGTCCGTCCTTCTTGATGTGTTGGCATACAATACATTTCAGAATAGTTTTTATACGAACATGGCTCTCGGTGAGATGTTTCTTGACTCAGCGCAACTAAGAGATTCTGTTGTATCTCATGCAAAAGAGTTGAACTATCTACCAAGGTCATACAGGTCATCAAACGCAAAAGTTACACTGACGTTTACACCAAGTGATAGCCCAGCATTCATCACAATTCCAAAATACACGAAGTTTACAACAAATGTTGATGGTAAGTCATACACGTTTAGCACAGATCAAGTATATACTATCACACCAAATTCTGGCGTATATTCTGTCAGCGATGTTTCTCTTCACGAAGGTAGAATCGAAAGAGAATATTATGACGTAACAGCAAGCACAAAATATCTTATCTCTAACAAGAGAGTTGACACCGACAGTATTGTAGTAAATGTATATGCCTCCTCTGCTGCTAGTGCTGAAGTTAATGCATATGCTTCAAAACCAAATCTCTTTGATGTTGGTTCAAGTGATAATGTGTTCTATATACAACCAGCAGAACTGAATCGTTACGAACTAGAGTTTGGTAATGATGTGTTTGGTAGAGAACCAAAAACAGGCGAAGTCGTAGAGGTTATCTATCGTATTGCAAATGGTGCAACACCAAACGGTGCTACTACATTCTCACCATCTGGCACGATACAAGGCTACACAGCGACAGTCACAACAACATCAACATCTTTTGGTGGCGCTGAAGAAGAGACGCTTGATTCAATCAAGTTCTATGCTCCAAAATCTATTCAGATACAAGATAGAGCAGTCACAGAATCTGATTATGAAAATCTTTTGAAAAGCAAGTTCTCTGAAATACAAGCAGTATCAGTACAAGGTGGTGAAGAACTAAATCCACCACAGTATGGTAAAGTTATTGTACATGTTGATATTCAAAATAGTGATGGCGTATCTGACGGTGCTAAAGAGAAGTATAGAAAGTTTCTAAAAGAACGCACGCCACTCGCAATCGACCCAGTAATTAGGTCTCCTGAATTTCTTTATGTTGCTCTTGACACAACAGTACACTACAATACTAAAACTTCAGATGCTACTAATTCTGAAATAGACTCGCTTGTTAGAAATGCGATTGCATCTTACAATCTGACTTACTTGAATGATTTTAAAAAGAATGCTAGGCAATCTCGAATTGCTCGTGTCATCGATGATACAAATACGTCTATTATATCGAATGATACAGAACTTAGAATGATTGTTGATTTTATTCCAGTGGTAAGTTCTGCTTCAAGCATCACTGCTGACTTTGAAAACTCTTTAATTTTAGATCATCCTTTGACTGCTGGCGAAGATATCAATCGTCATACACCCGCAGTCAAAACTTCCAGTTTTTCTTATGGAACTCAGACAGCATATATACAAGACAACGGCGAAGGTGTCTTAGAAATTCTCACTAATACGGTTGATGGATTCAAAGTGCTGAGTGGTAATGTTGGTACTGTAGATTACGCAACAGGACGTGTAGTCATTCGTGATTTGAATGTTAGTTCTTTCTCTGGTAGTGCTATCAAGATTTATGGTAGACCAGAAACACAAGATATTATTGGTCCTGCAAGCAAGATTATCTCAATCCGTGACGTTGATGTTAGCGTAACAGTAGAGGCTGCGACTCAATAATGCATGACCTATCGAAAACTATCTCAGAGTATATCGAACAGCAGTTTCCTGCTGTTTATCGGGAAGACGGTCCAAACCTAGTTGCTTTCACAAAGGCATACTATGAGTTTATGGAAAACACTTCAACGTCTCCTACCACACTCAGTCGTTCGATGTTTCAGAACAGGGACATTGATGAGACATTAGATAGTTTTCTAGTTCATTTCAAAGAGAAGTATCTCTCAGAGTTTCCTTATGCAAAGGCTGTAGACAAGCGATTTGTTATCAAGCATATCATGGACTACTATCGTTCAAAGGGCACTCCAAAAGCAACTGAACTTTTAATTCGTATGTTGTTCAACGAAGAAGCATCAGTATACTATCCTGGTGATGATATACTTCGTGCTTCACACAGTAAGTATAAGATTCCCAAATATATTGAAGTCACACAGTCAGCAAGGTCTGCTGGGTTTGTTGAGAATCAAATCACAGGTTCTCAAACTGGTGCCACTGCTTTCGTCGAAGGTCTTGTAAAGAAAAGAGTTCAAGGTCGTATCATTGACATTCTCTATATTAGTAATATAAAGGGGTCGTTTAGAACGGATGAGTTGGTCAGCGATGATGGTCTTCTCACAAACGCACCAAAGATTATTGGTTCGCTTTCATCTATGAATGTTACGAATGGTGGTAGAAATAACGCCGTTGGCGACTTGTTCAATGTGCTTGATGATACAGGCAAACAAGGTAAAGTTCGTGTCACTGGCATTGAAGATGCTACTGGTCGAGTTGACTTTGAACTTGTAGATGGTGGCACGGGTTACACACTTAATGATTTAGATGACGGCGATACTTCAGACGACTATACAGACGTTCGTGTCGCCACAGCGATGATTGCTGTTGATAACTCGAACACATTAAATCAGTTTATTCAGTTTGAGACTGTAAAGCAGGAACGTGAGATTGTTACTCTAATCAGCGCTCAAGATTTTGCTGATGAATATTTTGACAATCTTGCTGCCAACTCAGCATCAGTTGCTGATGATTTTGTTTTGGGTGTCAAAGTATATCCAACAGCATATACAGCAAACTCGACAAACGGTCCTGCATTTCTTAGGTCTACTGTATCAGACTCAAATGATATTGTTGTCATCACAAATAATACAATCATAGCGAACACTGAATACTCAACGAACTCTACACATATCGTATTTGATTCAGACCCTGGTGATGGGGCAGTGATTTCAGTTCTAGAATATGTGGTTGTTGCCAATAGTAAAGTCTCATCGTTGAGCGCTGATGATGCAAATACAAGTGCAACTCTTGTGATTACAAGTGGCACTTTTGCAAATCAAGTCTCTATTGATACAGCAGATAATACATCATTGTCTGTTAATGAAATCGTAGATGAAGAATCGACTATTACCTTAGAGGTTGTTGATTCTAGTATTTTCTCTTCTCATATTGGTGAAAAACTTGAGATGAAGAAGTTCACAACAGCAGCAAATGGTCAATACTTATCAGCATATGCTTATGGGTATCTAACTGTTGCTAATACTACTGGTAATTCAACAATCGGTGAGTTCCTAACACTTGAGCCTGCTTTTGGTACATTTTTAGCAACAGAAGAAATAGAACTATATTATGCTAATGGTTCAGTTCAAGCGACTGAAACCATTGATGCTGTTTCAATCACAACAGCGGGTGCGGTTGGAATTGCATCATCAGCATCAGATGCTAATACTTGGAATGTCGAAGTAACATCTGGTGCGTTTACTGTTGGCAAGAAGATAAGAGGCCGAGAGACAAGAGTTGAAGAAACGATTAGTGCTATAACAGCGACTGGTGCTTCTGATGTTTGGTATAATGGTGTCGCAACAGCAAATGGTGTGATTGATACGGTTGCTAACAATACAGTAACTGGCGTTGTCGTTGGTCAAAACACAACATATGTTGGGCTATTCAGTAATACTTCTGCGTTCTCGTATGTCGAAGGCGCTGGTATGACTATCAAAACGTCTCGTGAAGATTTAAAAGAGATCGACCTTGCAGCACAGCCAAATCTAGAACTTACTATCAACGCAGTTGGCACTGGTAGTGGAGCAACGTTCCAACCAGGCGCATTAGAGAACGAAGAGACTGTTACACTTAATACCGATTTTGTTGGTGCTAAAAATGTTGCAAATGTGGCTTTCTTAGATGTGATAGTTGGTACAGCAGCAAATAGTGGTATTGGATTTGTCGATAGCATTACTATTAATAGCGGTGTTGCTACATCTAACGGAACAAGTAAATACATTTCTGCTATTTCTCAAGCAAATCCGGCAGTCGTTACTACAACAACTGAGCATGGATTTACACAAGGCGATGCAGTTACGATAACAGATGTAAAAGGAATGACAGAAGTAAATGGTAATGAATATTTTGTGGCTATTCTTTCAACCACAACATTTGCGCTTTACCAAAATTCTGGGTTATCCACATCTATAAATTCAACCGGATTCACTCTTTATATAACCGGCGGTGGCACTGGATACGCAAATGGAACAACAGGCAGTCCCAATGTTACATTTACTGGCGGTGGTTATGCTGGTGGTAACCCAGTTGTGTCGGCTACAGGCTTCATCACAACAAATGGTAGCGGAGTTATTACCTCTATCACAATAAACAATCACGGTGAAGGGTATAATACCACACCAACAATCGTTCTACCTTCTACAAGTGGAACCGCAGCCCAGGTAGTTGTTAATTTTGACGGCGGGTATGGATTCGTTAAGAATCCAAATGGTGATTCAACGTCTGAGTTCCAGTCTTTATTCACCTTCGATGATTTTACAATGGGTACTATAACATCACTAACAAGAATTAACCCTGGTACTGAATATAATACTGATCCGTTCATTTCAGTGCATAATAAATATATCGCAGCATACGACAGAAAAAACATCTATCTAAACATCACTCTTGTTACAAGTAACTTCACTCCGGGTGAAATTGTAGAGCAAGATAGTACAGAGAAGGGTGTTATCATTTCTGCCAATAGTAGTGTGCTGCATTTGAAACGAACACGCTTCAATACAAGCTGGACAGCATCTAACATTATTGGTAAGAGTTCTGGTGCCATTGCAAACTTCTCTGTTGGTAATGATGCTATCGATTTAGTCTCTCGTTCGATGGGTGATAATGCTATAATTACTGGTGATGTTGTCGTGGCAGATGGTGTAGCAACCGCCGTTGAAATTATAGACTCTGGTTATGGTTACTTAAATAATCAATCAATGACTCTGACTAATGATACTAGTCTATTTGCTATCACTGCCAACTCTGTTGTAGCAACAGAAGGTACTGGCACAGGCTTCTGGGAAACAACTACATCGCATCTCAGCGATACTTCTAAAGTAAGAGACAACAAATATTATCAAGAATATTCGTATGATATTCAAACTGGCGTCTCAATCAATCGCTATCGTGACATAGTAAAAAAAGTGCTTCATGTTGCTGGTACTGAATTATTCGGTACAGTAGTCAAGAATAGTGTTATAAATACTAATGTTACCACTGCTACTTCGACAACTGATACCGTATCCACATCATAAAGCAAAGAAAAAGATGACGAAATTAGTTACAAACAAATTCAAAACACATATGGCTGCTCAATTTATTGAGTCTGTTTCAGAGTCTTCAAACAGTTTATACTATGTGTTTACTGGTGAGACTTTGCCCTTTGCCGACGATAATGTACCACCTGTTCCTACGAACAGTACATTTGGTGTGCATAACGATGTGTATGATAATCTCTTATTCGGTAAGAAGATTGCTTCAGATGATGTAAAGCATATGATTCGCCGTGTCAATTGGCAATCAGGCAATACATATCCCGCTTATAATTATGCAAGCACAACTCTAGAGACTGACAACTTTTATGCCATCTCAGAAGAGAGCGGTAACTATGCGGTATTCAAATGCCTAGATAACAATGGTGGTGCTGCTGCAAACGACCAACCATTGTTCTCAGAAACAGCAGCAGACGACGAATTCTATCAGACTAATGATAAGTATGTCTGGAAGTTGATGTATAATATCAGCGCTTCTGATTGGTCTAAATTTGCCACAAACGATTTTGCTCCTGTTATTCCTAACGCAAACGTATCAGCAAATGCGGTTAGCGGTTCTATTGAAGCAATCATAATCAATAGCGGTGGTGCTAGATATAACGCACACGCAAACGGTACATTCAAAGAAATCTCTGTTGCTGGTAACACGCTAATACACGGCCTTCAGAGTTCAAGCGTAACACTTAGTGCAAATACAGACTTCTATAAAAATAGCACACTCTACGTTAGATCGGGCACAGGTGCTGGGCAAGCAAGAAACATCAGTGAATATATCGTTACAGGTTCTGAACGAAGAGTTCTTATTAACCCAGCATTTACTACATTACCCGATACAACTTCCGTTTTTGAGATTGCTCCTGGTCTCACAATCAAAGGTGATGGTGACGATGCAGTTGCTATTGCTACAATTGATACGACAGCAAATTCTATCTCAACTGTTGAAATTGTCAATAGAGGGTCTGGATACTCTTTTGCTGATGTTATTATTTCAAGCAATGGTGATAGCACTGTAGCTGCAAATCTCACACCAAGTCTTTCCCCTCCTGGTGGCCACGGCTCTGATGCTATCAATGAACTCTACGCATCTCGTGCAGGCATCTCAGTAACATATGCGAACAACGAATCAAATACAATTCCCACAACGAATGATTATCGCTCTGTTGGTATTATCAAAGACCCATTGTTTGCTAACGTTGAGTTGACACTTACAACTTCAACAGCATCGTCATTCTTAGATGGTGAGACTGTCATTCATTACGTTCCACAATCATCTAATACACTTCTTCGTTCATACTCATACACACTCTCAAGATATCAGACGCTTACAGTTAATACATCTACAATGACTGGCTTTACAACTGGTAATAAGATATCTTCTGATGCTAAGGGCGCTGAGATTATTGCTTCCTCTGCAAACACAATTCATATAAGATTGAATGAAGGAAGTGCAGCTTTTGCTGCTAGTGATATGATTGGCAACAATACAATCACAGAAACGGTGAGCAGCATAAGTGCAGCGCAACCACCCGTAGTTGTTACAGCAAGCGCACACGGTCTTGCAAATGCTGCTGCTGTATCATTCCACGACTTGAATGGCACTGCTTTGGACGATGACGATGCAGCAACTGTATACTACGTCAAACCATCAAACACAACGGCATTCTCTGTATTCACTGATACAGGACTAGCTACACCGTTTGATAACAGTGGAAACACTACAGCCTCTTCTGGTTTTGTTACGAATGGTTTGGAAGTGAAAGACATTCATTTAGCAGCGTTTACTCACACCGGAAATAATGATCCTATCTCTGGTAAAGATGATGCTGGTAATGCTTTTGGATTTAGTTCAAACTTACCATTAACTTCAATAGCAAAGAGAAATACCCTTGCGGTTGCTCACACAAAAACCACTACAGCAGCTACTCTTACTGATATCACGCTTGTACCTGCTAGTGATGTTATCGAAATTGAAATATATACATCCGCAGAGACAGTTACTTTGCCAGATTATATTGGCAGAACAACTGCTGAAGTAAGCAATCGAGCGGGTGATGTTCTAAGATTGCGTAACATTCGTGGAGACTTTGCAACAGGTCATAAGATTAAAGGCCTTACCTCTGGTATAGAAGCAGAGATTGAAGCGATTGATAGAAGTTTTACCACGTTCAATCAGTTGACTGAAATGGCAGTTCAGATTGTTGATGCTGGTACGGGCGACCCTGGTGTTGCTAACACGGGCTTTACGATTGATCAGTTCGTAACACAAGACCAAGGTACTGCTGGTCCAGTCCAAACTGGAACAACAACATATGCTCACGGTACAGTCTTTGCTGTGTCGAATACAATCACTCGTTTTGTGGATAGTGTTACAGCAGCAAATCCAGCGGTTGTTAAAACAACTGTAGCGCATGGTTACTCTAACGGTATGGTTGCTGCGTTCAGCAGTCTCAACGGTTCTATTTTTGCTAATACTGTTCCAATATATTATATTGGCACTATAAATACTACTGCATTCTCAGTGTATAGTGATGCAGCATTAAGCACAGCCTTTGATAACAGCGCAAACTCTGCTGCTAACACAGGAACGATTATTGCTTCTGGCATTGGTACTGTTGGCGCAAGTGCTTATAGAACATTCTTCTTGAGCAATGTCAAGGGTATATTTGGAGTGTCTGATGATGCTGCTGGTGTTGTAAATACATTCGTTTCTAATACAGCAAGTGGTGGTACTGGAGCATCTGCGAAGATCACAAGTCGTATTGACGGAGACCTTGTTGATAATTCGGGCGAAGTTATATATATAGAAAATATGTCACCAGTCGCTAGGTCTGATGATCAATCTGAAAAAGTAAGAATCATCTTAGAATTCTAAAGGGATAAGAAATGGGATTAGATACCAACTTTAACCAAGACCCGTATTTTGATGACTATGATGCGGACAAAGATTTCCATCGAGTTCTCTTTAAGCCAGGTGTTGCTGTTCAGGCTCGTGAACTAACGCAGCTACAGACGATTCTACAAACTCAGATTGAGCGTTTTGGTGATAATATTCTCAAAGAGGGTACAATCGTAAAGGGTTGTAGTTTCACATATTTACCTAAACTTGCTTATGTAAAAATTAAGGATTTGCAGGTTGATGGTCAGCCTGTTGTTATGTCTAACTATGAAGGCCTTCGTGCTGTTGGTCTTTCTACTGGTGTTGAAGCGTATGTTCTTCTTGTTTCTGCTGGTTTAGAAACTCAATCACCAAATCTAAACACTCTATTTGTTCGATATGTAAAAAGTAGTGGTGCGAATAAGACTTTTTCTTCGACGGAACAGATTCGTCTTGAAAACTTTACTTCTGCCGCTACTGTAACAACTGTCGAAACAGCAGGTACAGTAACAGGTGAAAGCACGACTACTATTGGCAACGGTGTTGGTCTAAAGATATCTGATGGAGTAATTTATCAGAAAGGTTCTTTCGTATTAGTCGAAGAACAAACTGTCGTTGTTGAAAAATATAACACATCACCAGATAACATCTCTGTTGGTTTCGTTACAACAGAGACTATCATCAATAGCTTTGGCGACACAACTCTTTTAGACAACGCTCAAGGATACAACAACGCTAATGCTCCTGGCGCTGATAGAATTCAGCTAACTCCAACATTGACCGCTAAAACTACAGCGCTTGCAATTGCTGATGCAGATTTCTTCCTGTCTCTTATACACATCTCCGAGCCCACGAGACGTAGAGGA
>OJHY01000389.1_pt1 | contig 11831 bp, 6 predicted proteins | sample 1595301 | NCBI WGS metagenome assembly OJHY01 (sample SAMN05416880, study PRJEB24817) | seawater metagenome | isolation source: Sea water | place: Canada:Atlantic | collected 2013-11 | reverse complement strand
TCTACACGTAAGGAGTCGTCGGCAGCGTCAGATGTGTATAAGAGACAGGGTTATAGCTTTCCATCCGTTTGCGGTTTGAACCATTGTTTTAGCAGTACCTAAAACTCCTCCTGTTATTGCATTAGCAACTGCAAACTTAGCTAATTCAGGAACAAAATACCCAACCCCTTCGGTAGCTTGCATCGCAAAAGTTCTTTCAAAGTTTTCTTTTTGAGCTTTAGTAGCTTCTATGCCTAAGTCTGAAAATACTTTTTCTGTAGAATCAAATAAATCTCTTTGAGTTTGAGGTATAAAATCTTCTATTACATCACCAAAAGTAGATTTTAAAACAACTTTTTCAAATTGGCTTAATAATCCTGCATTAGTTTTTTCAATAGAACCGGGATCGATGTTAAGTAAATAACTTTGATCCAAAGCTTCTCCCTTAATGTTTAAAGCTCTACGACGGCTATTTAAGTCATCAAACATTTCGTTGTCAATAACCTGTGTTATGCTACTATCTTTTTCTGAGCCTTTTGGGATAACAACATCAAATATTTCTAAATCAGTACCCATGTTGCGCAACTTCATTAGGTCTTCATAGCTGTAATCTCGTTCTATACCATCACCTCTACCTGACTTTGATACTAAAGTAATTTTATTCTGTAATTCTTGTTTTAATTCGTTTTTTCTAGCAGCATTCCCTAACCAAGCAGCTTTTAACCTGTCTCTGTCTTTAGGCAATGTACGCATTGCATCTTTTATTTGATCCGAGTAATCCGTAGTATCAACATTTTCAGCTGCATACTGTATAGCTTGAGGCTTATTTAATCTTTCTCCTGTATTAAGATCAAATAAATCAGTGGATCCAGTTTTATAGGTGCTTTGAGCTATATTTTGATTTTTTCTTAATTCTATTAAGTTTTTAACACTTTCTTCACTACCGTCATCATTATTGGTAGCTATTGCTAATTTTTGATTAGCAAGTATTAATCCCTTTTTGTTTTTAGAATACGTATTCCATTCTGTGCTTACAGTTGCTTTTTCAAAAGCTTCTGAATTTCCTTGTTTTTGCATTTCTGTAAATACGGCTACATCCTCATTATTTATAGCTACAGATTCTTCTTTTTTTAAATCACTAACCATGTTGAAAGCTATCGCATCTATTTGATCACTATCTAATAGCGTTTCCTCAGGCTGGCTAGCAAAATAATCGTTAATAGCGTCGGAAGTAAGCATGGTAAGCTTATTTTCTTTATCCATCTCGTTAACACTTTGTCCAGAAAACTTATCATCTAATTGATAAACATCTCTTTTCACGAAAGTTTTGCCAATCATTTTAGCAACACCCGCTTGAGATTTTGTTTTTTGTTTAACTTCTTCTGGTAAGCTAGCAAACTCTATAGTTTCAGATCCTTCTAAAACATTTAATTCCTCACCCTTAAGAGGTTCTAGTGAATCCGAAGAACCATTTTCCAACGGCAATTCCGTATTTTGTGCAGGTGCTGTTTTCGACACTACCTCCGCACTTGTTGCAGTATCTGTTGCAAAATTTCCATTCTGTAGGTTTTCTAATGTTACCTCATTAGGATTAGTAGAAACTTCTAAATCTTCGCTATCATCAGAAATAAGTTCTACGCTATAACCATTTGCGTCTGCCTCGTCTAAGCCTTGAACTTTTTCATCGTAGCTATTAAAAGTAACTTCAACGCCATCTATTAAGTATTTGTACATATTTATTTTATTTTTGTGCAGGTTTTTTCTTTAGTAATTTTTTAGCTAAATCATCTGCTTGTGATGATGACAAATTACTGTGTTTGCTTAGTAAAAGATTTATTAAATTTTTTCTGTTTGATATTGGGTCAGGACCATTTATGATCCATGTTTCCGATTCAAATATCTCTTCTTTACTATCGGCAGGCAATTTATCCATAGCAATCTCATCGAGTTTATTAGACTGTTTCATTATGTTGCCATCCTCGTTAACAGTAAAATCATTGTCTAACATTAATGCAGTGGTAAGACCTTTACCGAAATCTTTAGCGTTATCAAAGTTACCGTATTCGTCAAAAGTTTTAGATATAGTATTTAATGTAGACCGTCTATCTTTCTCTTTAACCGTAGCTTTATAAACAGTAGGTTTTTCAGGCTGCACATCTGAAACTTTATAAAGTTTATCTCCAATTTCTTTAAGGTTTAATGAAGCTAATGCTTCACCTCTTATTTTTTCCTGAATAGCTGTTCGCAATGTTTCCGTCGCAGGCCCACTAATTTTCAAATCCGAATTAAATAAATTATTACCTTCTTCTGTAGTAAGTCTTAATTCACTTACCACTATATTGTTTCTGTTTTGAACGTTGTTAATAGCATCAAATTGTGATTTAGCAACGCCTGCTGCCGATTCTATATTAGCATCAAAAGTATCTTTCTTTATTTCTTCATATTGTACCCCGTCAGTATGCAAATATGGCTTTACATCTGACATTACTAGTGAAGGATCTATTTTGCCTGTAGATTTACCGTTTGCGTCCTTCATGTACATTTGATCAACTACTTGTTGACTAGCTTTAGGAATTAATTGCGTATATTTGGTTGTAGTAGAATATTTAGGATTATTATAAGAACCAATATCAGTCTCGTATTTCCAACTTTCTTCTTTGCCTTCAACATTTAAAGAACCAGAACCTCCAAGAAAAAATTCTCCATCTCTTTCAGTTAGATACATGCTAGTGCCTTTTGACCCAATTTGAGCTGCATTCCAACCTTCCATTGTTGACCCGTTATCTGACACCATTTTGTTTTTTGGAACAGCCCCATTAAAAGGCTTAGTACTGTCGTAATTTGGATCACCAGGTTTTAATTCACTAAATGCATCAAAATCTGTTTCAGTTCCTTCTACGTCAATTGAACTAAAATCCCATTGAACTCCAGAAGATTGTCTATTAGCTATATTAGTGTGAGCAGCAACTTGCATTTCCTTTGATTTTTCTAAAGACATATTAAGACTGTTTATGCTTTTTTTAGCTTTAAAAATGTCTGCATTAGCTTGTTTTATTTCTTCGTCTGTAGAATCCTTGTTGTCAAGCACTGCCCCTGCTTCCCCTACTCTGTTTGTTAATGATTGGAAAGCTACTGTATAATCTTTTTGCAAATCCTCAGAAAGACTAGAACCTTCTATTGCCGTATTGGCATTAAGAAGCGTTTTTTGTGCCTCATCTGTACGGATTTGTCCTTTAGCACGTAAATCTCTTTTACTTTGTTCAACCCTTTCTATTTCTTTTTTTCTAGCTGCATGAAGATCTTTTGAGTTTTGAGCAAGGGTGCCAGCTATACCAGCCATACCTTCGGCTAAAGCTCTAGAGGAACCTGTGGTATCACCATTTTTTATTATTTGGTAGTTTGCATAAGCTCCACCTGTTGTTTGTTTAGCCATTATTTACTGTTTTTATTATTAACCATTAACCTAGACCCCTGCTATTGCTCTATCGTTTGCCATTGAAGCACCTGCTTGTAATGCAGAACTTGCTCCGCTGATACCAGCACTAATTGCGGCATCCATGTTTGCATTTTGCGTAGATATGTCCATCCTTGCCTGAGCTTCTTGTCCTGACAGTCTATTCAATTTATCTACGTCTCTTCCTTCCTGCGCATTAAATTCAAAAGCTCTACCTTGAGCATTAGCCATTTGTTCTCTTCCACCTTCAGATATTTGAATCCCTTGAATTCTTTGTTTTTCAGCCATTTGTTGCTCTTGCAATCTTTGAGCCCCCTGAGCTTCTAGCTTCTCGTTATTAGCTTCTTGTTGTTCAATTCCTGCGGCAACACCTTGTTTACTTTTTGCAGCAGCTTGAGCTAGTGCAGTAGCTCCTCCAGCGCTAGCTCCAGTAGCTTGTAAAGTATCTAATGTATTTGCTAAAGCAATATCTGTTTGCTCCATTTGAATCTCTGCAGCACTTGTAGCTACTCCTAAATTAGCAAAGCTATTACTTAAACTTCCGGATAAATCTGTAGCTAAATCTGCGAGTGAGGTAACGTCAGAATAAGGATTTATAACGTCTTGACGATTGTTTTCAAAAGCAGTTATTTGTCTTTGCATCATAGCCTGTTGCTCTTCAGCATCTTCCCTAGCATTTTTAGCTTTAATGCCTTTATATATTGCGCCTCCAATCATTATTGCCGCGGAGCCTGCCATCATTACGCTCATATTGATAATTTTTTAGTTAATTTTTCTTTGTATTCTAAATATTGTGATTTTTCTTCAACAACTATCCTGTCCTCTATTACTTTAATATCTTGTTCGTCATCTTCGTTTACGTGTGCGGTTGTCCAGATGGAGTCCGTTAAGGCGTATCCTACTCTTTGTGTTCCTGGTTCAGAAACAATCATTAGAGGAGCCTGTAACAGCTCAATACCATTTGCTTCAGTAAGAACTATAATAGTTCCTTTCATTAGAAAGTTATGATGTCGATGCTTATGTATCTTACCTATAAGTAGAGTGCCCTCTGGGATTGATAACTCTCTTACATATATACCTGGTGAAAAAGAATGCTTAGGAGGTAATTCAGCTTGTTTAGTGTCTGGATGTATTAAAAACTGTTTTATTTCCTCTATACCTGTAGCTATATCCTTTTCGTATTCTACAATTTGTTTTACTTTTTCTGTTATATTACTCATTTAATTCAATTTAAGATGATCTCACAAACCCCGTGCTAACCGCAAATAATTCTTTTTTAGCATTTATACTATTATTTATTTCCATTTTTACTACAGCAAAAAATCCTTTTACACCTGACGAAGATCCTCCAAAAACTACTTCACCAAATTGAGGGGGAGTACTGTTTATTATATCAGCACAATATTTACTTTCTTTTTCCTTAAAGTTATTAATTAAAAGGTTGTTTTGTAATTGTACTAAAGAAGAATTTTCCGCAGTAGGAGAAATAAACAAAGCGGTATCTTCGTTAGTGTCAAACGACAGCATAGTCCATCCACTATCTCCTTCGTAATTTATTGTTTGGAAGTTTTTAACCGTGGAAGGCATCCCATTAAATACAAAAGTTACATTTGAATTGTAGGTAGTTCCGTAAAAATTACTTCTGCTAGAAGAAGTAGGTAATAGTTCGTAATGTTTATAAATTTTACCTTTATTGGTTGTATAATAATTGTTATTTATACTTACTATTTGGGTTGGGTTATAATCAAATAAGCTAGTCCAACCTTTAACTGTTTCGTCAAAAGATAGAGTTGAATAAATATCTCCTGGATCAGGACCAGAACTCTTACTGTTACCAGCCCTTTTTGTAATAGATAAAACGTATTGTTTATTATGAGCATCCCATCCACCAGTAACTCCACTTGTTGTTGCTGTAGATAATTTATCTCTAAAGAAATCTACCATACCATAATTAGATATTACGGTTATGCCATCCATGGATAACCTACAAACCACATTTTGATCTCTATCTGTAAAATATTTTCTGAACCCATTAACAGCAAAAGATTCTGGATCTGTTGAAATACCATATTCTCCTGCAAAAGCGACGTTTTGACCTATAACTAAATTACGACTAGTAACACTAGCATTGCCTTCAGCCGAATAAATAGCATCTTTATCTATCAAAGACTTACTTACTTTATTTTCTTGAAAAATTATAAGGTTAGTATCTTCTGCGTATAACCTTTGAATAGAGCCATTAGCTGGATCTAACGATCTAGTTATGTCTTCTGCAACCGAAAATTGGTTTGATTGATTAATGCCTGTTCTAGAATTAAATATGCCAGAGTGTATAAGTGAATTTAGTTTATTTGATTGAGCAATTTCATCTTCCACTAAGTAAGCTTTAACTCCGAAATCAACAGTATCATTATTATACCCACCTCTTATTCTAGACTCCTCTATTAGCCAATCCTTGGTTATACTGCCGTTTACAATATAAGAGTATATCTGATCATCTGATGCTCTATATTTAAAACTCACCGGTATATTTTCTGATATAGCGAGATCATTAAAGGTCGGCTTTATCGATGCCGAATCCGTAACTGATACTGCTGCGGTAATACTAGCTATCTTTTTTAACCAAAAAGTATTAAAGTATTTTAATTCTATTGCTACTGACATATCATTTTATTTATTATAGAGGTGATAAAGTGGTTTTAATTCTAGAAATCGCTCTATTTTGTGATCCTGCAATGTTAATGTTCATTCCGTTAGCTTCATCGAATGTAAAATTCTGATTACCACCTCCGGCATATCCATTTCCTATTAAAGCTCCAGGGGATTGGAATGGAGTTGGATTGTCTAGTCTATTCCCATTTTCATGACTAAATGTACTAACTACGCGTAAATTCATATCATCACCTTCACCGCCGTTTACATTTCCATAATTCCAAGGCGGTAAGTCATTTATAAAACTATCGCTATCTAGAGCTAAATTATAATTCATACAAGGTGTTCCCTCGCTAGGTATACTTGCAGTAGAAAAAGTTGTATCCGTAAATAGTACTCTTACATAATCAACATAAGGTGTGCTAGCATAAAACACCCTATTTCTAGGGCAATCTGCATAATCCATAGAATTTGAATAATCCGAATATCTATACGGGAAAGCTTTAACAGCGGGGTCAACAAGGTTTCCTACAACGTTAATTCCTTGCCACGGCACACATGTAGGATTATTTAAGTCATCTATTGTAAGCCAAGCTACCGATCTATCCTCTGGATGATCAACATCCGCTTTACCTCTAAGATTTGTAATTGTCCAAGCATATTCAATTCCTTCAATAGAATTATAGTCAGCAAAATTATAACATCTAATATAGTTAGCCCATCCCTCTCCTAGACTATTTTGACCGGGAGTACTAGGGGGAACTGTGTTCTTTTTATTTTCAACTCCACCAGCGGTTGGATCATAGAGATCAGAAGGTTTAGCGTTTAATTGCTGAGGCCAATCAGCATAAGTGTTACTGGGAGGAAAAAAGCTATCTTCAGAACGCATTACGGGCTGAAAATTCGCATTACTCACCTCTGGATAATTTATAGCTACTATAGGTATCCAACGGTCCTGGTAGTTTGAATTATTATTTCCAATAAACCTTATATACATGTTTATTTCCTGAGCTCCCCAATCTTCTTGCTTTCCAATAATAGACAAATTCATAGCTAAAGTTCCTGCAGTATGAGCCCCTTCCCCAACTTTAAAAACATTATTAGTCTCAATACCTGGTATTGTTATATATGCCCCCGCGGGTAATATAGTATTGTTTGCAATTATTGAAGCAAAATCTGCCGGCACATCTGGGTTAAGAACTCTATCCGAAATATACCATATTCCGCTAGCTGCTCCAGAAAATCCGCTTCCACCGCTGCCCACAGGAGTGGCCTCTGGTTGAACCAAAAGGTAAGGTGTTCCGGGGACCGGAGAATTAGGGGTGGGAAATGTGAAGCAGGTATCGCCAGATAACTCATCATTAAGATCTTCCTCCCCTATAGTTATAACTAATATTTGATCATAAGCTCTTGCTCCGTATACACCGCCTCCACCAGTGTCTCCATTAGCGTCTGTTGCTACTATTTTAATAGTATATACGCCTACTGGAGTTGCGCCGGGTGGCTGTGTTATTGCACCGGTTGTTGATTCCATATCCCAATCAAGCGGAATAGGTATGTCATTAACAGACTCCATAGTATACACTAATTGATCCGTGTTGGTTGGACTGTTTACGGAAGAACCGTTTGTTATTCCAGCAGTTGTCCAAGCGCTTGCGGGCAATAATATACCAGTTTCTTGAGGCCATCCAACGTCTTGTACTGCGCTATTAATTGTATATGGGTCTACATTATACAGTGCTCCATCTCCGCCTGGTATACCTCCTATATAATTAGTGGTTATTTCTCCTCCAGTGGTAGTAGATTGAATTGCAAAATAGAAAACATCTACAGTAGCACTACCTTCACTAAAAACAAACCCGTTATTTTCATTGTCTGCTAAAATTATTTTATACTTACCTACATCAGGTGTAACTGTACCTATAATAATATCAAAGTTATCAGTAACATTCTGATTAGCACCGTTTATAACGCTAATTAGTTCAACAGTAGTATTACTTATAAAAACCCCTGATGCACTATATGGTTCAAAAAATGATGTTATTCCATCTCCAGGCCCTTTGCTTTCAGGAAAGTCCCAAGAAAGATTTTGGAATGATGTTATTCCATCATAACCAGTCAAAGCATCAGAATTTATATCAGCTATGTATCCAGCGGAAGTCGTCTCCCAATATATATCTAACAAAGATTCTACTGGAGCTGTTTCATAAATAGCTAAGTAAGGTTGCATACTCCAAACATACGAACCAGCTGCTCCTGATGGATTAGTTGTCTGTTCTGCTGGCCAGCCTATTGATTTTTCAGTTGTAGATAATCTAGCTATGAAAGGATTGGAATCTATATTGTAAAATACTTTATCGCCTCCAACTCCACCTGCTGCCCCCGCATTACCTGTAATTGTAAGTATTATTATATTAGGATAAGGAGGGCTTACATCAAATACCAAAGAAGTACCAACAATAGTCCAATTGTAAACATCTTGACCACCTTCGGTTACAGTAATATTATTATTTTGTAATTGCGAAGCAGTGGCAACTGTAATTGCGTAGCTTAGACTGTTGTTACCGGTATAAGCAGTCCATTGTTGGGAAATGACTTTTTCTTTACTGTTTGATAATTGAGAGAAAGACATCTCTAAATCTGAAGCTGCTGCTATGGTGGTAGCTAAATGGGATACCGCATTTTTGCTATTATTTATTGTAGGGTAGTATTGTGAGTTACTAGGGTCAGGAGGGGTGTCGCTTACTGTAGTATTCATTGTGTTTGTTACTCTACCAAATAACTTTACTGAGCTTCTAAATTGTTTTTCTTGAGGACCAACCTCTGCTAAATCCCGAGGTACTTTATTTATATTATCACTAAATAATACAGTATGAGCTGTTAAATTTAGTTCATCGTTAGGAAATGCACCATCTAAATCCCCATCTCCTATTATATCGCTGGTTGGCTGTAGTGATTGTCCTGGATATCCGTTAAGAATTCCAGGTAAGTAAACATTGTAGTAATCTTGTTGTGTTTGTTTAACTACTATTTTATAACTATACCATCCTAAATCGTTTATAGCGTAAGCGAATCTTAAGTCAGGTATGTTAGGAATTGCTACTGGAATTGGCAAGTAAGAAGAACTAACTTGTCCATCTGTTGTAACTGTATATAAATTAGCGTTTGGTCCGGTTATAGTTAATACTTTTACAAAATCAATGAATTCACCTCTTAAATATTGACCAACCTCTGGTATATTTTGACTTAATGGATATGATGGATCTTTCCTAAAATTCCAAATGTTGCCATTGATTGACGTACTTCCCCCTCTTCCAATAGCAAATCCGTCTCCTGTAGTTTGATTTTTTTGAGGAATAGCATATAGACCAGGCGTTCCAGAAGCATTGTTAAAATTAGATTGTATAGGCGAATTTAAAACTAATTCAATTGCATCTCCAAACCAGTCTTTTACACTAGTACCACTAGCTACAGAATCATAGGGGCTATATATAGTAGACCCTGAGTAAAAATCGGAATCTATATCAGTTCCTTCGTCAACTTTAGATAAGATAACGGAAGATTGCCTCCCAAATTTATCAGCTAAAATAAAACCAACTTGATATGTTCTATTTCTTTTAACAGAATGATTAGGATATTCAATAAAATTATTATACAATCCAGAAGAGTTTTTCTTACTTATTCTACAGTTGTAATTTATGCCAGACGGGGGAGTATGTCTGTCTTTGTAGTTTCCGTATATAACCCTATTGCCAGCTATTTCTTGAGCAAAAGCCGTAACCGGTACTTTATCATAAACCCTAACAGTTTGAGCTTCTGGCAATGTTCTATATGGTTTTCTAGATTGATAATCATAAGTATATGAATTATTTAATCCACCAGTAGCAGCAACTTGCCCTATTTCTACTGATTCTAATACTTTTACAGCTAAAGTTCCGCTTTGTCTAAATAATATGTCTATTTCACTTATTTTATATGAACTTGCTACACGAGTTGCTTTATCCGGCAAAGGAATTATTAATCCTATGTTTTGAACATTATTTTCCATCCAATCCAATATAGTGGATCTATAAGCGGCATCTTCATCTCCTTCAATAAAATATCCTTTTTGTTTTGGTATATAAGCTATTTGAGTGAATGGAGCCATTAAAGAATACTCGTTGTCTTCATATTTAAACCTATAGCTAAACCTAACAAATTTATCTTCTAAATAATTTGGATCACCTGGCCATGTAACATCATCATCTTCATTAGTCATGGATGACTTTATAAGGATAACAATATCGTCTACATCAGGGGCTGCGTCCATTGGTTTATTGAATGCTATTCTGGTATTACCGTTATTTAAGGTTACCGAAGTCACAAACACATAATCACTACCCGTAAGGGATGATACATCATTAGAAACTACTGCTGCTCCTATAAAAGGCGTAAGTTCCGTAACAAGGTCACCTGAAACAGTTATCCATTGTAGCGTAGCCGTATTCCAGCCTAATATTTTAACTTCTGTTCTAGTATATAATTCAATAGCCTGAAATGGATTATATTTAGCTACTGATATTTGATGTTCTTGAGTGTAGTACTGTTCTTGTCTTTGGTTTTGACTGGTCGAGGTTTGCTTGGCTAAATTTACGTTAATTTTTCTAGGTTGGTTTCTATTATCCGTCCAAAACAAAAGGCTTTCAAGTAAATTTATACCAATAATTTTATTACTTTTAGAAAAATTTAAAAATTCACCTTCTACTAACTTAGTATATTCTTCGGTTAATGTATTAAAAGCATATATAAAATGAGAAGTACTTCCAGGAGCATTAGTAGGAGCATTCGGATTTGGATCTCTATAGTCTGTTAAAAATACATAAATAGTGTCATTAACAGGAGATTCCTTTAATCCTATAATTTCTAAATTTGCATTGTTTAAATCGGTGGTTACCATAAGTCTATTGCCTATGACATTTTCTAAAGCCCCTATATCATCATCTTCGGATCTCCCTACGGATACATTACGAGCATCTCTATACTCACCGTTAGGCAATATTCTATCATCAAGATCTTTATTCATCTTGGATTTTAGAAATGTATTCTTAATTTCTTGAGCCATTTAATTACGATTTAATCCATTTAGATTTACCTCTCATTACCTGTACTATCTCTGATAGTTTAATGTTAGATAATCTTATTTTTGCATTTCTTAATTTAGCTGATCTATCCTTTTTTAGTCTTTGTATAACATATTCGGGTTGGTTTATTCTACCCGCTAATATAGAATGCAGCATGTGTGCATATAAAGCATCCTCAGCCATCTTTGGTATTCTCATGTCTAATTCATAAGCTAAGCCATCAGATATGTATTCAAGCACTATCAAACGGTCTTTTAAGTTAGAAGAAAAAGCTATAGTCCCATCTCTTTCATTCATATTAAACCAACCATTTCTTTGAGAATATTGTGGTTCATTACCATATCTTTGACCTAAAAATGGATTACCTGTAAGCCATCCGCTGTAAGCAAAATAATCTTCTACAGTTATATTGCCATTAAGTAAGTTGTCATTAGCTGCTCCCCATCTTTCGTTTGTTAAAGAAGACCCCTCTAAATTATCCCCAAAATTATCCATTGTGTAATTCCCATTATTATCTTGTAAAGGAACTTCATAAGGGCTAATAGTTAAATCATTAGCGGGGTATAAAGGATGTTTAACACCCATAGCGTCTATATAAGACATACTTACGTAATTAACGTAATCTT
>OJHY01000388.1_pt1 | contig 11836 bp, 8 predicted proteins | sample 1595301 | NCBI WGS metagenome assembly OJHY01 (sample SAMN05416880, study PRJEB24817) | seawater metagenome | isolation source: Sea water | place: Canada:Atlantic | collected 2013-11 | reverse complement strand
CGCTTATTCAAGACTTAGTGTTTGATACCGCGGTACGCCATGCCGATTACAGTACTATTGGCGAAGCAACTAGCTGGAAACTAGGCCTTGATTGGACAGTAAACGACGAGCTACGCGTGCGTGTAACGCAATCTGCTGCCCTTAGAGCGCCTAATATTGGTGAAGTTTTTGGCGCACCTAGCCAAACTTTCTACAGTGTTGACGATCCATGTCGTGCTGAAAACCTAAATGACTTGTCAAACAGCACGACCCGCCGCGCTAACTGTGCCGCATTAGGTGTAGCAAATGATTTTAACTCAGACTACGATTCAGCGTCTTTAAATGGCTTAACAAGCGGTAACCGTAACGTAAAAGGTGAAGAGTCAACAAGTACAACGGTAGGTATTGTTTACCAACCAGAGTTTATTGACAACGCAGTATTAACTATCGATTACTGGGAAATTGAACTTGAAGATGCCATTGATACAATCAGCGCGCAAGATATTCTTGACCGCTGTGTAGACAGCACTACTGGCATCAACAACCAGTACTGTAATTTAATTACGCGCGATGCAAACAGCGAAATTTCGTTAATCCAAAACTCTGTATTAAACGTGGCGGGTCAAAAAGCATCGGGTGTTGATTTCGAACTAGGCTACGATTTTGAAGCCCTAGAAGGTAGCTTTAAAACACGTTTAATTGGTACTTACTTAATTGAACGAAAAGACTACCCTTTCCAAGATGATCCAAGCAACTTTATTGAAGCTGCAGGTACTTCTGGCGAAGCTAAATGGCAAGCAAATCTATCTGTAAGCTACTCAATTGACCGCTTTTTCAGCACTGTTGAAACACGCTTTATTGACGAAGTAGACCTTTATACAAATGTTGAACTTGCTCAAAACTCAAACCCTAATAGCAACATGAGCTACGGTAAATACTTTATTACCGATATGACTGTAGGTTACAGCTTCGATAGCGGTGTTGGCGTTAAAGTAGGTGTAGATAACCTATTTAACCGTGAACTACCATACGGTACACGCGGTACAGGCGCCGGTAGCGCAAGCTACGATAACATTGGCCGCTTTGGTTATGTAAGCTTTTCTTACAAGCTTTAATTTAAAGTGAATAATAGGCCAGGCAACGCGTGACCGGCCTATTTGTTATTTTATATTACTTAGCCAAACACATTGATACGGTTCAAGTTCAATTGTTAACTGCCCTTCCTCTATTGTTTTTCCTGACACTAAGTCAAACCACTGCTGAGTATTAATTAAATTTAAGTCAGCCAATAAAAGTGTTTGCGGTTTATCGCTAATATTAAATACACAAAAAATACTTTGTCTGCGGTCTATACTCTGGCGCCAAAAGCCAAATAATCCACCAGAAAGATGTAACGTAAACTGAGTGGCATTAGGATGGAATGCACGTTGTTTTTTACGCACACCTAATAAGTTTTTAATTGAAGTGAACACTTTGTGATGATGGCTGTATTTTTCGCCAATTGCGGCTAACAGTTTTGATTCTTGCCAACGATGGCGATTAATTGCCCTGTTGTGTTGCGAGTTTTCAAAACGCTCATAATCATTAGTTGTGGCAAGTAAACTATGAATATATAAGCCAGGTATCCCCTCAAGCGCGAACATAATGGCATGCGCGCACATAAAACGCTCAAAGCCAAATTTGTCAGGCCCATTATGTGTTCCTTGCATTGCATCAAATAACGCAATATTTAACTCATATGGTGTATGGGTGCCATCGTTACTGGTTCGCATTGAAACGCGACCACCAAATTGCATGGTTGTACTGACCAGCGACGCCACTTCAGTTGGCTGCAATAATCCCTCAATTGGACGAAGCCCTATACCATCATGAGACGCAATAAAATTAAAGTATGCGGTACCGTTTTGCGCAGGTGGCATGCTCATCATCCAATGCTTGAGTGCCGAACTATCACCACTTAATAAGGTATGCAGTAGTAACGGAGGTAAAGCAAAGTTATAAATAGCATGCGCTTCATTGGCATTACCAAAATACGACAGGTTTTCTTGGTTTGGTATGTTTGTCTCAGTGATGATCACCACACTTGGCTCAACATGCTCAATAAGTGTGCGCATTAGCCTAACGGCTTCGTGGGTTTGTGGCAGGTTGATACAACTTGTATTAAGTTGTTTCCATAAAAACGCCACTGCATCGAGCCTAAAAAGCCTCACACCGTTGTCTAAATAATGACGAATAATGCCTACAAACTCTTTCAAAACCTCCGGGTTCGCAAAATCAAAGTCAACTTGATCATGGCTAAACGTACACCATACATGCTTTTCACCACTGGGAGTTGTTACTGTATTGAGTAAAGACGATGTGCGCGGACGCACAACTTGGCTTAAATCATCGCTTAAACTTGCAGTTTTAAAGTAATCTTTGCCGGGGTGTAAATCATTTAAAAAATTTTCAAACCAAACACTTCGGCTAGAGCAATGGTTAATAACTAAATCAGCCATTAGCTTTACATCTTTAGCAATGCGTTTTATGTCTTCCCAATCACCTAACGACTCGTTGACTTGCACGTAGTTCATCACCGCAAACCCTTCGTCAGAACTATACGGGTAAAAGGGTAAAATATGCAGGGCGTTAATTTGCATATCGCACTGCTCTTTTATAAATCGATGCAAGGTTTTTAGTGGTGCTTCGATTGGGTTTGCTACCGCAAACTCAGTATCGTCGTGCTTTATAATCGAATCACCATAAGCAATCAGTACAATGTCTTGCTCATCCCATCGGTTAGTGTGTGGAGTTGGGTCGCGAAGTGGACTGTCACCTAAAATAATTTTAATGAGTTGCTGTGCAAACTCTGCTATCGATATAGGCAGCTCAACATCTTGGTAAATAATGTGTAGGTGCTGCTCTACTCGCTGTAAAAATAATTCATTCACTGTACTCACACGCGACTCCTTTAACCATTTTTATATTTATTTTATAACTTAACTGTATTCTTCGTTATCGAGCTCTACCGCCTCTTTTAAACGTTCAAATACATCAGGCATAGCCGATACCACTCGGTTCCAACTTGGTACAAATGGCGCTTCCATTGGGTTATCTAAAAAGTGTTGGCCTGCTTCCATAATGTTTTGTGCAAACATTTCTACGGCTTTTTCTTCTTGGTGAACATCCAGTGTTAGTCCGTTCATAAGCGCATCATTGTGGTAGGTTTCAATAAAATCTAAGCCAATTCGGTAGTACGTTGCTTTTAATGAACGAATAGTTTCGCTAGTAAATGTCACCCCTTGGGTAGCGAGTTTTCTAAATAATGCCTTCGTAATATCAATCGACATTTTAGACAAACCGGCACTTTGATCGTCAAGCGACAACGCTTGATGTTTGTGATCGTAGTTATCGGCAATATCTACTTGGCATAAACGGTTATGCGAGTAGTTTCGATACATTTCACTCAATACGCCTATTTCAAGCCCCCAGTCACTTGGAATACGAATATCGTTTAATACGTCGCGCCTAAACGAAAACTCACCCGCTAATGGGTACCTAAACGAATCCATATATTCAAGGTAGTCTGTATTACCTAAAATGGTTTTAAATGAGCGCAACAAAGGTGTGACTAATAAACGCGATACACGGCCATTAATTTTGCCGTTGGCTGTACGCGGGTAAAATCCTTTACAAAACTCGTAGTTAAAACGAGGGTGTGCAACCGGATAAATAAGACGTGCAAGTAAGCTTCTGTCATAGGTTAAAATATCGCAGTCATGAAGCGCTATAGACTCAACCTCGGCGGTTGCAAGCTTATAACCCATGCAATACCAAACGTTACGCCCTTTACCCAGCTCTCTTGGTGCAACGCCTAATTCTTGAAGCTCTTTATCAAGTGCTTGCAAACGTGGGCCGTCGTTCCACAACACTTTGTGATTTTGGTTTAACTCTTTAAAAAAACCAAGTGCATGGCGGTATTGCTGCTCATCGGCTCTATCTAAGCCAATTGTTATTTGCGACAAGTACGGCACTTCTCTTAACTCTTTTATTATATTTTGTAGTGCCGGACCTTCTAACTCGCTAAACAAAGAAGGGAGAATTAGCCCCATAGGGCGTTGTTTACTAAAGCTTATTAGCTCTTCTTCTAGTGCTTCAATCGGTCTATCTGCAATATTATGTAAAGTCGTGATAATGCCATTTTGATAAAAATCAGCCATGTGATTTTTGCTCCTCAATAGTATTTAAAATGCTGCTAATGCTTGGCAATGTTGTTATTTCTTCAACCCAGCCCTGCGGCGCGGGCGATTGAGAATAACGTGCCTTGTTATGCGATAATTTAACCGGCTTTTTACTGCTTGGGTTATTGATGATGATGGCGATATCAGCGTGTTCTAACATCTGCTTATCGTTGTCACTATCACCTAGGGCTATTACTGTGAGAGGCTTTCTAAAATGTTGGGTAAATTGTTTAACTAACCACTGCTGCGCAGCGCTTTTGTCGGTATTTTTAGCAATATGAATAAATCGGCCACCTATCTTTATTTCGTAGCCAAGTGCTGTTACGTCATTTACAAAGGTATCGAGTAATTCGTCACTGCCATACCAGTACAAAGGATCGGAGTAATCGCGTGTTTGAGCGCGCCTAGCTTGCGCATTGTTTAATCCGGTAAGCTCGCTTATTTTCTCGCTGCTTAACTCACTAAATAATTTATAGTGTGCTTTATATTGTGCATCTAATGAGTCTAAATCACTTAACAAGCTAGATAGCGGTGACGCTAACGCGTAACACCAATAACCTGCCACTTCTTTACAGCCTATTGGCTTAAGCTCAAAATAGTTTTGCGGTATAAATACTGCTGCGCCATTTTCAACAATAAAAGGTTGCTGAATGTTCAACTCGTTTTTTATTTCAACCACTTCGCAAAATGTTTTGCTGGTATTAAATACCACAGGAATGTGTGCGCTTTGTAACTGCTGAAGTAGCTCGCTTACATTGCTTGTGTTGTAATCTGTATGGTCGAGTAAAGTACCGTCTAAGTCAGTAAAAATAATAGGCTGTAGGGTATCATCACTTGTTAAGTGCATATTTACTATGTCGCGATTGCTATCAAGCTCAATGAGTGCGTTTGCTTTACGACTCAATGTATTTAAGTTTTCACGCGTTATACGCTCAAAATGAGAAATAAAATAAACTAACTGCTCGTCTGTCATCGTGCCTGTACCAACACCACTTTTAGCTATTAGCTTTTGTTCTTGCTCTTTTCGCCACGTAAAAACATCTGAAAAGCTAGGCGCTTTGAGCATGATTTTATAATCTATTTTATTAAAAATAGATTTATATTCGTTTGCTAAGCAGCTATTTATACAACGACGCCACACACCTTCTTTATCACTTAATTGTTCTAATTCATTCAGAGGTTCGCTTAGTGAAAATAGCGGCTGTGGCTCGCTTCCTACACACCACCCTTCTAAAAACACAATATCAACAGGCGCTAAATTTTTAACCCAATCTTGCTCTGCAACGCAGTCGTCTTGGTGTTTGTTAAAACGCGGTAATGCTACGCCCACCTCGCCAGCTAATAACTGAGTAATTGTTTTATTCATCAGGTCGGTATCGTGTGTACCGGGTACGCCACGTGTTACAAATAAAGGATGTACGTCTTGAGCTAGTTGCTTACGGCTTTCTTTACCTAGATAAAAATCGTCGATTGATAAAGCGACCGTATTTAACGACGTATTGTTGCTAAACCACGTGACTAAAAAGTCTGCAAGAGTTGTTTTGCCGGAGCCTTGGCAACCATTAATGCCAACAAAAAGAGGAGTTGATGATTTTTTTGATTCGAGAATGTCATGCGCAAGAGGTACAAAGTACTGCTCACTTAAATATTGATACTTTAAAGGCAGTTGATGCTTTGCTAAAAACGGGGTTATATCCACAATATTGGCCTCTGACATAGTAACTCCTTAAATACATAGTGTTCAGAGTACTAAATGCAGGGACTAGACCAACATTATTTTTATAACCTTTTTAATAGGTTATAAAAAAGGCGCGTTTAAAACGCGCCAAATTGGTGCAAATATTTTAACTAATGTTCAAAGTTAAGCAGCGGTTTGCTCTACTTTGGGGAGTACTAAATTAAGCACTATACCTAAAACGGCACACAAGCTAACGCCCTCTAAACTAAATTGACTGCTACCTATGTGCATACCGCCAATGCCACACACTAAAATAAGGGCAACAATACTTAAGTTACGAGGCGCTGTTAAATCATCACCCGACTTAACCAACGTATTGAGTCCAACGACCGCAATCGAACCAAATAATAAAATCATAATACCGCCCATCACAGGCACCGGTATGGTTTGTAACCCAGCTCCCATTTTTGCAATAAACGCCAGAGCAATAGCAATAATAGCGGTCCACATCATTACTTTTGGATTAAAGTTTTTAGTTAACATTACCGCGCCAGTCACCTCTGAATACGTCGTGTTTGGCGGGCCTCCAAATAACGACGCCGCAGATGTTGCTAATCCATCACCAAACAAAGTACGGTGCAGACCTGGCTTTTTTAAAAAGTCTTTTTTAGTCACTTGGCTTATAGCCATCATATCGCCTATATGCTCAATAGCTGGCGCAATGGCCACAGGCACCATAAACAAAATAGCCTGCCATTTAAACTCTGGCAGTGTAAAGTTTGGAATAGCAAACCAGTGTGCATTACTTACCGCATCAAACTGCACTACGCCCAACGCAAGCGATAAACCATAGCCCGATATTACGCCTGCCAATATAGGAATTAACTTAAATACTCCTTTACCCCACACGGCAAAAATAAGCGTTACCACAAGTGAAAACATGGAAATTAAAATAGCACTGTTGTAATCAATTAGCTGAACGCTGCCATCACCTGTTTTACCCATTGCCATATTAACTGCAACAGGCGCAAGCGCTAAACCTATCACCATAATAACGGGGCCAACAACAACCGGTGGTAAAATTTTATGAAGAGTCGCCACACCTTTAAATTTAACTAACAAACCTAACAACATATAAGCAACGCCAGCGGCCATTAATCCGCCCATCGTAGCGGGTACGCCCCACATTTGTACACCTGCAATAATGGGAGCTATAAACGCAAACGAAGAGGCTAAAAATATTGGTACCTGCCCTTTAGTCACTAATTGAAATAGTAATGTGCCAACACCTGCAGTAAACAGTGCCACACTAGGATCGAGTCCCGTTAATAACGGCACCAATACCAATGCACCAAATGCAACAAATAGCATTTGTGCGCCGGTTAAAATTGTCTTAATTGAAAACGTTGCGTTACTTTTCACTACACACTCCTAAATTTAAACATTGCTTTTTGCAGTTATAAAGTAATAAACAAACACGAAAAAGGCCTTCCTCAGAAAGCCTCTTTAATGATTGCATTGCCCCTAACGCGAAACACAATTAACGCTAATTAATGACGACTACACCGTACCAAATATTTTATCACCCGCATCACCTAAACCAGGCACTATATATCCTTTTTCGTTTAAGTGGCTATCTACCGCTGCGGTAAATATTTCTACATCAGGGTGAGCTGCTAACGTTTTTTCTACCCCTTCAGGGGCTGCAACTAACACTATAACTTTGATTTCTTTACAGCCCGCTTTTTTTAACATGTCTATTGTGGCAATCATCGAGCCACCTGTTGCAAGCATCGGGTCAATAACCAAGCTAAGACGTTGTTCAATGTTACCAACCAACTTCTCAAAATAAGGAATTGGCTCAAGCGTTTCTTCGTTGCGTTGAAGGCCAACTACGCTCACTTTAGCCGCAGGCAACAACTGCATAACACCATCCATCATACCTAAACCTGCACGTAAGATAGGCACCACTGTAATTTTTTTACCTTTAATATGCTGTACGTTAAGTTTGTTGCCATCCCAACTGGTTATTTCATTGTCTTCAAGGGAAATATTTTTCGTTGCTTCGTACGTTAATAATGTGCCAACTTCTGAGCACAGCTCACGAAAGCTTTTAGTGCTAATTCCGAAAGCGCGCATTAAGCCTAATTTATGTTGAACAAGTGGATGAGTAATAACGTGAATAGCCATGATGAAAACCTACTTAGACAATAATTAGCGATATTTTATATTAAAAATGATCATTTGACCTGTAGTTTTAAACCAATTCTCATACATTGTGCGCAAATATATGTGTTTGTTTGATATTTATGCACAACACAATTGTAAAAGTTCAGCTGTTGGTTTTAAACCAACTCACAACTTGGTCATGCATATAACTATTTATTTTGTAATGTTCCGGACTCCAGCCGGCTAAAAAGCGATAAAAATCAGCCCACGAAGCAGGCCACAACGCTTTCCATTCCTTTTTTACCGCTTGAGCAGGTATATTAGGTTGATACTGAGTTAGCGCATGTTCTAACTCATAAAAATAATAGGTAAGTTCGCTTGTTGCATGAGCATGTAATTCTTCACAGCTATAGCAGCTCGTCATAAAATACATAACATCGACTATACCAACGCCAGCGCCTGTGTACTGAAAGTCGTAACCACGTATTTCATTATTTGAATTAACGGCAAAATTGGCCACTTTAGCATCGCCATGTAGTAACGTTTTATACTTAGGGTGTTCTAACTGGTAAGCTAATTTTTTAGCTGCCGCTTTTATATCAAACTGATTATTAGGGTTTGAAACAAGCGCGTTAAATTCATCTGGCCGGGTATTTAAATGCCAATAACACCCTTGCTCCCACAAATCATCATGCTGCTTATTTAAATTAAACGCATGAAAGTGAGCAAGCCACTTTAATATTGGCTTTATATGCAACGAGCTGGCTTGCGTAAACCCAAACTGAGTAAAATTTTTAAATACCAGCGCATACTCATCGCCACAATTAATAGCACTCACACATTCAATACTGCTTGCTGTTTTAGGTAAATGCTGGCTGTAATGCTTATAAAAGTTATATTCAACATTATAAGACTGCTGCTTTCTTTTTAATGCAAATTCGCTTTGCTTAATTTTTGGATGGTTTATGTGGCTGGGTATTCTAATCGCCTTAATAACACAAGGCACATTATCAAGCCTGCACTCAATAATACTGCCACACCCGCTCCAAAGCGAAGTAAGTGTTGCACCTATTTCAATGTGTTTAAAGTGAGGCTGTAATAAGGAAAGGTAAAATGCCATAGCTGTATTAAGTAATTAATTTTTTGTAGTTTAGCATTAGACGGTATTATTAGTGAAAGTACTTAATTAAACCCAATGCTTTAACAAGCCCACAGCTTTTATTTTTAAATGGCACCAATTTTTAATTTTTTAGTTGTACTTCTCGCTGTCGCATATACATGGCATCTATAATCGAAAAAAGTGCTTTAACATCAATGGTGCTTCCTTGAGATTTAATGCCCCCATCTTTTCCTATTAAAGTAACGGTATTGTTTTTTAGTTGATATTGCTGCCTAACATTTGACATGAACGACTCGGATAACCGACCAGAATAGTTAGTTAAAGCCTCACTTTCTTTCAAAATAAACCAAACTATGTGTCGGTCATTAATCCCTTCTGAACTGTGTTTCATTAGGCTTAATACGTGCTCAGTATCTGTAGGTTTATTTAATATAATCAAGCGATTTTCCCATCGTAAACTGGATAAGTCATTCAATGGAATACTTTCACTGGCATTCGAAAACACGCTGAATACGAGTAAGAAAAGGTATTTGAGATATTTCATAATATAACCTAAAAATAGAGTGTATAAGTAAAATACGTTCTATTTGGCTTTGCGGTTTTGCTTATTTTATTTTTTAGCGTTTATTGCTGTAAAATGTTTGCGTGGGCGACATAGTTGTTTTAACCCGCTTAAAGTGCAAAATTTAGAATGGGTGTCATGTTGATTTTTACCATATTTACTTGTTATGCGGATTTACCACAACGCCACTGTTTCTGTTTTTTCGGGTGGCACCCCATTAGTCGTTAAGCCAAGATAGTTATAAAAACTATACTTTTTACCTTTAGCTTTGGTTGATCCAACTAAGTACCAATGATCAGTATGGAATAATCCCCAATGTGAACGATGTGAAGCAGAAACAATATAGATTTTTGTTCCTTTTTCTAGAGAGGTAATATGTTCACCTAATGGACACCTATCAAAACCGTAATTTTTTATAATGCGGAATTTAGGTAAGTCTTTTTCGAACAAAGCTCGTTCATCAACCTTACAAATAAAAGCATTTACTTTAAGTATTTTTTCACCTATTTCAGCTTCAAGAGCAGAAGAATTGGATACATCGTACACAGATGTGCATGCAGATAGCAGAGCAATAGTGATGATAATCAACGGATTTTTCATAATACGCATAACGAGCCTGTAGATTAACTCGTTTTAAATTTATTTTTATTGATGAATCAACCATAGCCGAGTTCCTATTTTGGTTCAATCAGTTATCGCTAGTTTACTTATAGTAGAAAAAGAGAATGTACGGTTGTTTTACTGGCTGTTTTAGAGAGAATTACAGGTGCTTGAGCCGCTATATTTCGGCTTTAAAAGGCTCCTTTTTTAATGCAGCCTATTTTGCAGCTTTTCTATGTTATGAACAAGGCAGTACAGTTGCCATTGTGCATTCACTTTTGTTTGACCCCGTAAGGTCAGTTTATTCATGCCTTTGTTTACTGTAATATTCCCGAACACCGGCTCTATACAGCCAAGTCTTTTACTGTACTGGCGTCGCCCCATCGGGCCGTCTATTTTGACCTTCATTTTATCGACATAGCTTCGCTTTTTACGCGATTCATCATTTTTAAACTGCACTTGCCGCCCAGTTTTTATAGGTGGTTTTCGCATGCATTGCTGCTGTAGCGGGCATGTTTTACAGTCTTTTAAGTAACCACAGAATCGGGTGTATTGCTGGTTATGGCTGTTTACATTAACCCCGCTTCGCCACATATTATTACCTGCTGGGCACCGGCATGTTTGGGTTGCTTCATCATAATGAAAATCGTCTGAGGTAAATAACCGAGGTTTACCTTTGCTACGTTTTAATCGGCGCTTTTCTTGCTCTGTTTCGTATGTTTCGCTTTCTTTAAACAGCGGGTTTCGTTTTCTAAACTGATTATCGGCTATGTACGTATCGAACCCACTTTGCGCCATAAATTCAAGGTTTGCTTCGCTGTTAAACCCACTGTCTGCTGTAAATTTAATGGCGTGTTTGTCTGTCATTTTTTCTGTATTGAGTTTAGCGAGTTGCTGTTTTAATTGTGCAACGGCTGGCTGCAGAGTTTGTTGCTCGCCCACCGAGCCCCATGCCTGTGCTTGCAGTATAATTTGGTGCTTGTCGTCATTAATAGCGATGCCGTTGTAGCCTTGGATTGTGCCTTTTGAGGTCGTCATTTTCGCGCTATCGGGGTCGGTAATATTACTTTTTATCGGTTTGCCTTTACTGCCTGTTTTTTCCTCGTGGTTCGCTAAGAACTTAGTGATTTTATCTGCACTTTTATCCAGCTTTTCTTTTTGTTTTAAATCCTGAGTTATCAACTCTTCGCCCAGTCCATCTTGTGATTGGTGGCGTTCAACTATACGTTTACTTGCGCGTTCTAATTTGGCTTTTTTACGGCCTAACTCATCGAATGTACCGCTCCACTCTTTACTCGCGTTGGACTTTAATTTACAACCATCGATTGCAAACATGTTGCGGCCTATCAACCCTTCTTCATCACATATCATCAATACTTGCGTAAAAAGTGGCTCAATCTGTTCATGCATTTTAGCCACGAAACCCGCTATTGATGTGTAATGCGGCTGAATATCGCCCGACACACTCATAAATCTGTCTCTTATACACATCTCCGAGCCCACGAGAC
>OJHY01000384.1_pt1 | contig 11964 bp, 10 predicted proteins | sample 1595301 | NCBI WGS metagenome assembly OJHY01 (sample SAMN05416880, study PRJEB24817) | seawater metagenome | isolation source: Sea water | place: Canada:Atlantic | collected 2013-11 | reverse complement strand
CTACACGTAAGGAGTCGTCGGCAGCGTCAGATGTGTATAAGAGACAGGTATTGTATTGTTATCTGTTTTTACATTCATTGGATGTAATGTAGATGATGATGAACAAGTAATGGTTTTACCACAAAAAACAATTACAGCATCACTAGCAAATCAAAATGATATAATTGCTATATCAGATGACGCTTCAAGTTATGATTTGGTAATTAATTTTTCTGAAGGTTTACCTAGTTATTCAACGGTAGAATATTCTTTAGATGGTGGAAACTCAATGACATCTAGTGCTAGTTCAGGAGATAATTCCATAACAATTCCTGTTGCTTTTGCATCCGATGATGTTTTTCATGATGTTGACTTATCTGACTTTATAGTTGTTAATGCTTCAGCTAGAAGATTTCTTCCTAGTTTAGATGGAAATACTTCTGTAAGAATCATGAGACAGGGATATTTTTCTGCTAAATTAACATGGGAAACAGGTCAAGACTTGGATCTGATATTAGGAGGATTAAACGTTCTTTGGCAGAATCCATTTGCTATTGATGATAGTCAGGGAGTTACTAATGAAGAAAATGTTTTTGGTACTGCCTTACCTGATGGTAATTATGGTCTTTTTGTTTATGAATGGCCTACTAATACTTTCTCTAACCCGGTAGACCTTACTTTTGATATAGTAACTGCAGGAGGTAACTTTACGTTTACTGTTAATGCTGAGGATTTTGGTTTTCATATTTGGTGTACTAAAAGTACAGATGGAAACGGAAATGTTTCTTGGACAATGTATACAGCAGATCCGTCTTAAGTTTATAACGCTTACAATATATAAAAGAGGCCTTTTGGCCTCTTTTTTTTAGTTAATAACCACATTTTATTAAGTAATGAAAATAAATCCAAAAACGTTAAAGTTAGCACCATCTGCTACGCTCTTAATCAATGAAAAAGTAAAAGAGTTACGAAAAAAAGGGCAAGAGGTTGCTCATTTTGGATTTGGACAATCACCATTCCCTATTCATCAATCTATAGTAGAAGAACTAAAAAATAATGCGACTAACAATCATTATCTACCTGTAAATGGTCTAGAGAAATTAAGACATCAGTTGTCCAATTTCCTTTCAGAAAATCAGGGGATAGACAGAGACTCAGATTTAATTTTTATTGGACCTGGGAGTAAAGAACTCCTATATCAGTCAATACTAATATTTGAAGGAGAGTTTTTAATCCCAAAAGGTAGCTGGGTAAGTTATATACCACAGATAAAGTCAAAAGGAGGAAGTTATAGCATTTTAGAAACAACACTAGAAGATAATTTTAAACTTACGGCAGACACATTAGAAGCCTATTTAAGCGAACATAAAAAAGAAGATTCAATACTTATTCTAAACTCGCCAAACAACCCAACAGGTGCTGTGTATTCAGATACTGAATATAAGTCTTTAGCAACTGTCTGTAGAAAATATCAAGTACTAGTTTTTTCTGATGAGATTTACTCTCAAATAAATTTTAAAAACGAGTATTCGCTTAGTATTTCTAACTATTATTCTGAAGGAACGATTGTTTTTGGAGGGCTTAGCAAGGTGTTTTCAGCAGGAGGATATCGTTTAGGATTTATGTCACTACCAAAAGAACTAGAGCGTCTGTCTGTTGTCTATACGTCGTTATTTAGCGAAACATTTAGTTGTGTTTCTTCACCAGTTCAATTTGCCGCTGTAAAAGCATATCAATATTCTAAAGATCTACAAGAATATGTTGCCAACTCTGCTGCTATTTTAGACGGAATCTCTTCCTATGTTTATAAACAGCTTTCTACTAATAATATTCAGTGTACCACTCCTCAAGGCTCATTTTATATGATGATAGGCTTTGAAAATTTCAAAGAAAAGACTAAATCATTAGAATTACATAGTAGCACTAAACTATCTCATTATCTTTTAGAGAATTTTGGAGTTGCTTTATTGCCAGGATCTGATTTTGGATTTGATACTACAGAATTATTTTTTAGATTGGCTTTTGTAGATTTTGATGGAGAAAAAGTAATGAAAGCATATCTAAAAGAAAAACATATAGATGAGCTGTTTATAAAAGAAAATTGTCTGAGTATTTATAAAGGAATTCAACAACTGGTTAAATGTACGAAAGAAGACTTTTAAAACTCTTTTAGTTTAAAGGTTTTCATAAATTCACCATAGGTAAAATACTGAATCCAATCTCCAAGATTTATATATTTACTTGTACTATTTAACTCAATTTCTAAGGGAAGATGTCTATGCCCGAAGATAAAGAAGTCATAGTGTTTTTCTGTAAGCTTTCTCTTGCAGTATAGCGCTAGCCATTCATTTTCTTCTCCTAAAAACTGCGCATCTTCATCGCCGGAAATTAATTTATTTTTCACAGAGAAATAGTGTCCTAATCTTACTCCTATGTCGGGATGTAGCCACCTAAATAACCACTTAAAAAAGGGGAAAGTAAATACTTTTTTCATTCGTTTGTACCCATGATCTCCTGGACCTAAGCCATCACCGTGTCCAATTAAAAATAATTTTCCGTTAATATCAAATTCTTGAGGTTGATGAAAAACAGGAATATCTAATTCTTTCTGAAAATAATCTCGCATCCATAAATCATGATTCCCTACAAAGAAATAAATGGCGATGCCTGCATCTTTGAGTTCAGCAAGTTTTCCTAATACTCTTACAAATCCTTTAGGAACTACCGTTTTATATTCAAACCAAAAATCAAATAAATCACCCAATAAAAAAACAGCCCCAGCATCTTCTTTAATTACGTTTAGCCAAGCAACAAATTTTTTTTCACGCGGTAAGCTAGCTTGAGGAGTTGGAGCTCCTAAATGTTGATCAGAAGCAAAGTATATTTTCTTGTTTTCAGAAGTAGTAATCGTAGTCATGTGGTGCAAAGTAACACTATTCTATGCTAGCATCCAATTCTAAAACTTTTTGAAGCATTTTATCATCTTTTTGAATAATTTGATAGAACCCAAGATCACCAAAAAGTTCTCTTGCAATGGTAGCTTTTAGATAAACACGTATTTTTTCTTTTGCTTTAAAAGAAGGAATATTGATGTCAAATATTTTTGATACATACGTTTGAAATATGGTATCATCTTTGTCAAAATTGGCAAGAAATGGCTCTAAAGTCCAATTTTCAGTGAGTTCTTTTCTATTTTCATCTACATAATCAAAAGAAAAATTAGTGATAGTTCTATAGTAAAAGTTATTCAAGTACCCTGTAGTGTCTATGGCTACAAAAACATCGGGTATAATTCCACCACCGCCATATACTACCTTTCCTTTTGGAGTTTTATATTGTAAAGAATCTGTTACTTGTATACTATCTTTGTATAGTAACTCTCCACTTAAAATTCTTTGTTGATAATCGTTGTAGTAATTTTTGTCTCCATTTTTAGTGTACGGTTTTTGAATAGATCTACCAGTTGGAGTATAATATCTTGCAGTTGTTAAGCGCACAGCTGATCCATCTCCCAATTCCATTTCTATTTGAACCAACCCTTTTCCAAAAGAACGTCTTCCTATAATGGTTCCTTTGTCATTGTCTTGCAAAGCACCTGCAACAATTTCTGATGCAGAAGCAGAGTTTTCATCTATTAAAACATACAATTCTCCAGTTTCAAAAGCGCCATCTTTTGTAGCAAAATACTCATCAACTTGCCCTTTGTTGTTTTTTGTAAATACAATGAGCGAGTCATCTTCTAAAAACTCATCAACAATACTGTTCGCTATATCAATAAATCCGCCTCCATTTCCTCTTAAATCAAGCACTAGGTCTTCCATTCCTAGGCCGGTGAGTTTTGTTAAGGCAGCTGTAAATTCGCGGTAGGTATTTCTTGCAAATCGATCTAATTTTATATAGCCTATGTGATCATTTATCATATAAGAGAGGTCTACACTTTTAATATTTACATCTCCCCGAGTAATTTTGAGATTAAATAACGAATCAGTCGCCTTTCTATAAATTTTCAATATTACTTCTGAACCTGATATTCCTTTGAGATACGAAGGAACACTATTAAGGTTTATTTTTTTTCCAGACAGTGTATCCTTGTCGGCTATAATTATTCTGTCACCAGCTTTTATCCCCGCTTTTATACTTGGACCTCCTTTTATTGGTTCAATAACAGTTACAGAGTCATTAATAATTCTAAATTGAATTCCAATACCAACAAATTTTCCTTGCATTCTATCTTGCATATCTTGCAAATTCTCTTTTGGAATATAGGCAGAATGCGGGTCTAATTTACCAATCATTTCAGAAATTGCACCGTCCAATAAATTAGTTGTATTGATGGTATCCACATAGTTTTGATCTATATAATCCATTAAACGTCTAATCTTTGCTTCGTTTTTAGTGTTGGAATTTAGAGAAAATCCATTACTATTACCATTTATAAAGACACCAATTAAGATGCCAAAAATGGTGGCTATTGATAAATAAATAGGGAAATTATTTTTAGTCATTTATAGGTAAGTATTGAGTTTCTACTCCTGCTTTTTTTAAAAAATTGATACCAGAAGTGTCTTTGTAGTCTTTAGAATATACTACGCGTTTAATACCTGCTTGATGGATAAGTTTACTGCATTGTTGGCAAGGAGATAAGGTGATATACAAAGTTGCTCCAGCTGCAGATTGGGTAGAGGAGGCTACTTTTAAAATAGCATTGGCTTCTGCATGCAATACTTCCCATTTGGTAACATCATTATCATCTTCACAGCAATTATCAAAACCAGATGGAGTACCATTAAAGCCATCTGAAATAATCATCCGATTTTTTACAATCAAAGCTCCTACTTGTTTTCGCTTACAATGAGATAATTGACCCCACTCTAAAGCCATTTTTAAATAAGCAATATCGTATTTATGTTGTTTAGAATTCATAAAGGTTAAAAGTAATGAGATTTAAAAAATGAGCACGTTAATTATTTACCAAAATATTCTGTTTAGCATCATAGGAATTACAACTCCAATTACAACGGCAGAACACACCAGTATCCAATCTCTTTTTGGAACTTTAAAGAAACTTTTCATAAGCATTCCTAGTAGTAAAACAGCAAACACAATAATTATTTGTGCAGCTTCTATACCTAGCGCAAATTCTAATAAAGGTAGAATTTTGTCTTCCTCTTTTCCAATCATTAGTTTAAAATAATTTGAAAATCCAAGTCCGTGAATTAATCCAAAAGATAGCGAAAAAATTAAGCTGATTTTCACCTTTCCCATGGAAGCCTCAGTTGCTCTTAGGATATTAAATAACCCAGTAATACCTATGGTTACGGGAATTAAAAACTCCACAATATCTATTCTAATTCCAATAATGCCAAAGGCAGCTAATGCCAAAGTAATCGTATGCCCTATAGTAAAAAAAGTTAGCAACCATACTACTTTTTTCCACTGGCGAAAACTAAAAATAACAGTCAGTACAATTAGAAATAAAATATGGTCATAAGCTGTTACATCAAGAACATGACGCAAGCCTAATGTAAAATATAATAGTAAATCATTCATTGCACTATTTTTAGTATGTTTCAAAGATACTAAAGAGGATTTACATATTATCTGAGTCCAAAAAATGATTTTTTTTCATCATAAATATTTAAAATTATATGTGATACTTACACCAATTGAGTATATTCGGTAGAGAATTAAATTCACAAAATATAAAACAATAAAAAATGAAAAATTTTATTTCAAAGTGGTATCCTATTATTTTAGCTTTCATGTGTTTACTTTATTCGGTAGGATATGGAATAATGGGAATGACAGAAGAGGCACAATATTCAGCACATTGGCCAGGCACAATATTATTGTTTGCGATAGCAATTAGACAAAGAAGAACAACATGAGCATAGGATTTTTTATAGTAGGTGCAGTTATATTTGCGACATATATGGGATTAACCATATGGAACATCATCTACTCTACCCGCAAACAAAAAGAGGAGAACTATCCAAGGCGAAATTCAAAAAAAAGTTGATTAAATTTTAATCAACTTTTTTTAAGTTTTATTATTTTAAATTATTTTAATTTTGATGACATCTTTGGTTTTAATTCTGCAGTTTCTATATTGATTCCCCATTTTTCAATAGAAGCATAATAGGCCGCTTGATCGTTACTCCAAGTTCTCCATCCGAACATTTCATTGTATTTATCAATGTAATCTACTTCAGGGTCAGTCATTTTCCCCATTCCTTCTGCGTGACTATTGTAAGACTGAACTTCAAGAATTTTATAACTTTCTCCTCCAGTAGTTAACATAAATAAACCACTAATTCCAGAGTACCCTAACTCTTTTTGAAGTTTAGTGTTGTTTCTCCAAAATGAAAAGAAGTCAACTCTTTTATCGGGCTTAATTGTATAAGTCGTCATTTTAACAAATCTAGCTGGAGGCAAATCATTATCCCAGTTTTGAGAGAGTCCTTTCATTCTCCACCACCTTATATTCCCATCATTTCCTTCTGTATAAGGCATTACATTTTTCATCCAAAATGCCAATTCAGCAGTATCTTCTGTATCAAATGAAGCTGCATTTCTGTTGCCCATAACTCTCATGTACTTTCCTTGATCAGATCCTGTAATGATTTGATACGTTGCAAATGAAGTTTCTTTTGTATTGTTAAATTTCTGTGTTTTTTTAGCTACACCTGCTTCAAACTCTGGAATCATACCTTTTTTAGCGCTCCATTTATTTGTTTGCCAATATTCTCTATTTGAGTTTGTTTGAGAAAAAGCAAAAAATGGAACTAAGAGGACTACTAGTAATTTTTTCATTATTTTATATTTAAAATTTATGTTATCAATATACAATATTAATTGTTATAAGCAATTAATATTGTATATTAAAAAACCTCTAAATTTATTGAAGGTTTTTTATCTATTCATAAATAATTTTTTACCACTTACCAACCATTACTCTGGTGGAAGTTCTAATTAATTTAACAATACCATCTATTTCTTTCATATACGTTGCTCATGCTTGTTTAGCTGCAGGGCTAGATTCTCTGTGTAATGGAACATAACTGCTGTTTTAAAGTCGTTAACCCTAGTAAGTACATATTCAGATTCTCCTAAAGGACTTCTGATTAAACGAAATCGACCAAGTGTAACCCTCTTGTCTTCAGGATTATTCTTAGAATGAAAATTTTTAAATCCTGTTGCAAAATTAGACGCATCATCAACCTTTAGCTTTAGAGTTTAGGGAACTGAAATAATTATTAGTTGATTTAGCAACAATTTCTTCATCCTCAGGTTTCACATTAGAACTATACGAGGTCCAGTAATATTCTTAAGCGCTAAAGTTAAAGTATATTAAAACAATGATGTTATCAAATTTTGTTCATTTGATTTGTTTATTGGAGTAACCAAATACAGTAAATTAATTGCTTTTGACAACTCATCTTTAATTTAAGTCTAATCACCGATTAAAAATGACTACTTGACGAATTTTAAAAGTTACCTCCTATTTATACACTAATTTTATGCCGCTCAATTACGGTAATAACAATAATAATAACAAAATGAACAAAATAATCCTATCTATGGGATTGTTCTTTATTGCTACGAACATCTCAGCTCAACATGCAATAGGAACACTATCTCCAGAACCCTCTTCGGCTTTTGACATAACTAGTACAACCGGTGGTTTTTTGCTGCCTAGAATGTCTAATGCAGAAAGAAAATTGATATCTAATGCTGCAGAAGGTCTGCAAGTTTATGTAACAGATTACAATAACGGATCACTTATGATATTTGATGGTTCTAATTGGAATGTGTTTTCAAAAACAATTGTTGTTGATGATACAACTGCACCTGTGATTACTTCACCAGAAACAGGAATAAATTTACAGGAGAATATTGAAGCTGGTCAAACCATCTATACCATTACAGCGAGTGATGCTAATGGTGTTGGTAGTTATGCCATTGCAGGAACCGATGCTGCTTTACTTTCAGTGAATGCAGGATCAGGCGTTGTTATATTAACAGCAGATCCAGATTACGAGACTAAGAATTCATACTCTTTCGCAGTTACCGCTACAGATGCAGCCGGAAACACAAGTGCTGCTACTTCAGTTACATTTGCTATTATCAATGTTGATGAAGTTGTACCTACAATTACATCAGGAGTCACGGGAACAAATAAAGCAGAGAATATTGGAGCTGGTCAAATGATATATACAATTGCTGCTGATGCCAATGATGGAGGAACTATTGGTAGTTATGCTATTGCAGGAACCGATGCAGGTTTACTTTCTGTCAATGCAGGATCAGGTGTTGTTACATTAACAGCAGATCCAAATTACGAGACTAAGAATTCATACTCTTTCACAGTTACCGCTACAGATGCAGCAGGAACAAGTGCTGTGACTACAGTTACATTTGCTATTACCAATGTTGATGAAGTTGTACCTACAATTACATCAGGGGCTACAGGAACAAATAAAGCAGAGAATAGTGGAGCTGGTCAAACGATTTACATAATTACAGCTGACGCCAATGATGGAGGAACTATTGCTAGTTATGCCATTTCAGGAACCGATGCTGCTTTACTTTCAGTGAATGCAGGAGGTGTTGTTACATTAACAGCAGATCCAGATTACGAGACTAAGAATTCATACTCTTTCACAGTAACAGCTACAGATGCAGCAGGAACAAGTAATGCTACTACAGTTACCTTCTCTATCACAGATGTTAACGAAATAGTTGTAGAGGTAGGTGATTCTTACGAAGGTGGTATTGTTTTTTATCTTGCCCCTTCACCAACAGATTTAGATGGAGATGGAGTAAATGACATCGGTTTAATCTACGCCTATAGTAATTATACCACTACAAAACCTTGGAATGCTGGGGGTTGGTGTGGTGGTTGTGCTTCCATTTCAACCTCTACAGCTATAGGTACAGGTGCTACAAATACAACTAATATTATAAATGAATATTCTAACTCAGGAACTGCTAGTGCCGCAGGATTTGCAAGAGCATATAACGGTGGAGGTTTTAATGATTGGTTTTTACCATCTACATTAGAGCAAGATGCATTGGTTAGTTACTTTATTGAAAAGTATCCCGCCAGTGGTGGATGGTCTGATTGGGGCGGTATCCGATCTAATAATTACTGGAGCTCTTCACAGCATAATGGTAATAAAGCAAAACAAAGAAGCTTCACCACTGGTACTTCTCCCGTTAATAATAATAAAGGCAATGCCGTTAGAGTTATCCCAATTAGAGCTTTTTAATAAGGGATCAATTTAAATACTACTACCTAAGCTGGTGGTTAAAGAAAGCCACAATAATCTAAAAAAAGTTATTGTGGTTTTTTTACATTTTAAAGTATCTATCACATTTTTGTTTTCAAGACACTGAAAAGTGAACGCTGGAGAGGAACAACTAAAAACATTTTCATTAAATTTGAAAATATATATTTCATAAATAATGAGAAAACTATTATTCTTACCTTTTTTTATTTTCTTAAACTGTAAACACATGGAACTAGAACTGATGCCTCAAAAGCCAAACGTTCTATTGTTTTATATAGATGACTTACGACCTGAATTAGCAAGTTTTGGTGCAACACACATACACTCACCAAATATTGATGCCTTGGCAGCAAAAGGAATAAAGTTTACAAATGCTTATTGTAACGTGCCAGTTTGTGGAGCATCTCGAGCTAGTATGTTAACAGGAATGTTGCCAACAAAAAACAGGTTTTTAGATTATAAAACATTTGTTGAACAGGAGACACCGGATGCAGTTACCCTTCCTCAGTTATTTAAAAATAACGGGTATACCACCATTTCTAATGGAAAAATTTATCATCATTTAGATGATAGAGAGACTGATTGGAATGAAGTTTGGCGCCCATATGCATTTGATAAAAATAACAAAGGCTTAGCGCCAACTGATTATTGGCAATCGTTGTGGAAAGACTATCAAAACCCCACTAATATTTCCAACTATAAAATCACAGACACAGGACCTTCATACGAAAGTGCAGACGTTTCAGATTTCACCTATATAGATGGGTTGTTAACGGAGAAAGTGATTAAAGATATTAAAAAACTAAAAAAAAGTGACAAACCTTTCTTTCTAAGCGCTGGTTTTATTAGTCCACATTTACCTTTTAATGCACCAAAAAAGTATTGGGATTTATACGATAGAAATACCATTATGCAACCAGAAAACTATAATTATATCCCTGTAGATGCACCAAAGATGAGTATTACTAATTGGCCTGAAATGCGTTCCTATTCTAATATCCCTAAACAAGGTCAGGTTTCCGATAGTTTGGCAATTGATTTAATTCATGGGTATTATGCAACAGTATCTTACACAGATGCACTAATTGGTGAAATTTTAAACGAGCTAAAGAAGCAAGAATTAGATAAAAACACAGTTGTTGTTTTTGTGTCTGATCATGGCTACAATTTACAAGAACATACACAATGGGCAAAGTTTACAAATTATAACACCTCTACTCAGGTGCCTCTAATTATTTACAATCCATTCTCTAAAGCCAAAGGAACAACAAATGCCCTAACAGCATTAGTGGACGTTTACCCTACATTGGCAGAAATCTGTGGAATAGAAGTTCCCAAGAAACAATTAGACGGAACGAGTTTGGTGTCTATTTTAAACAACCCAAATTTGGAAGGAAAAAAACATGTTTTTATCAAAAAAGGAAACGGATTTACCTTAAAAACAAAAGATTTCAGTTACACTGAATTTTTAAAACCAAAGGATTATTCAACTGTTGTCAGGATGCTCTATGATCACAGAAAAAATAAATCTGAAAACATAAATGTTGTACATCAAAAAGAGTTTGAGAGCATCGTTTCAGAATTAAGTTTAACTCTACATTCAATGTATCAAAAAAACATTTATGGCAAATAGAAAAAGAAACAAATTTTAATCCTAGGATATCTCCCCTTTTCCAAAGCATTGCTTTGAAAATCAACAATTCGCCAAAACAAAAAAGCAAGCTTTATCCTTTTGATTGCTTTTTATTTATTCGTACACAAAGTAGTCCAATTATTGAACTATTTCTTTCAACATTTAGAGAAGTTGAGAGTTTTTAGTCAGCGCTTGTAATTAAGACTTAATGCATTAATTTTAACGATATAGTTTTTTAAATCCTTTCGTATGTTTTCTGAACAAACAAGATTGAGTCATCAGAACTCGGGTAATCGTAACTGACATTTATTCTATTTCCAATAACTTGAAAATTGATTGTTAGTAGTAAGTTAGTGTCTGTGTCATTAACTTCTCCTCCACAAAAATTTATATCACTTGTTTGACTAATTATTGCAGTAGAGCCAGAATCATACAAAACATTCCATGTTTCTAAGCTATAGATACTGCACGAGTCAAATCCGCAAGTTGAACTGTCATTGAAGTCATTTATAAGAAGAAGTGTAGGAGAAACAACTATAGTAGATTTAAGTTGACACTCCGACAAAAATAAATCAAAACCATCTTGTGACTCAGATAGCAAACGCCATGTTCCAACAAATTCATTAAACACATAGTTGTTGTCTGGAATTGTCTTAGTCCCCTTCCAAGTGCCATAATCTGGAGGGGTAGAGGAATTATTCACAAAAACTCCAGAAGCTGTATTCCCATACATTACCCCACCAAAAATAGCACCGTCTGTCGTACTTCCTGTCGTAAATGATGTATCTCCATCAGGCGAAACAAGTCCTGAATATGCATCGGTTTCGTTACTTTCCGAACTCACATACTCACCATTAAAGTTATTCTGAGTAACTGTTCCTTGCCATGCTCCTGAACTTACTCCATCTTCACTATTTGTTTTATTATAGACTCCAGACCATTCTCCGCTAAATGGATTTTCTGAATTGCTATCGTTGTTGTCATTATCACCTGCACAACCGATGATTAAACTGTCTCTTATACACATCTCCGAGCCCACGAGACGTAGAGGAATCTCGT
>OJHY01000370.1_pt1 | contig 12454 bp, 11 predicted proteins | sample 1595301 | NCBI WGS metagenome assembly OJHY01 (sample SAMN05416880, study PRJEB24817) | seawater metagenome | isolation source: Sea water | place: Canada:Atlantic | collected 2013-11 | reverse complement strand
CCAGACAGTCACAAAGCTGTTATTGTAAATCAAGTTGATGGTCAGTTAGCGGAAGTTGCAGATTCAGAAACTGAAGCAGTACACGTTGAAAGATTAAAAGAACATTTCACTTGGTTACTAGCAAATGACTTTTACAAAGAAGCGTGTAGTGCTGAACAAGTAAGCGGTATGGAATCATATCTACCGGCTGATTATGCAGACGCATATGAAGACTTACCTGCATAATGAAAACAAAGTAAATAATTATATTATGCGTAACTATATAAGTATATACAAACAATTAAATTAAATAAAATGTCAAAAGAAAACAAAATTACAGAAGAGCAGTTACAATCTATTAAAGAAAGTCAAGAAAAAATTTATAACATTCTTGCTCAAGTTGGTGGTATTGAAGCTCAAAAACAAGTGTTATTATTTCACCAAAGCGAGGCTCAAAAGGAATTGGAAGATTTCAAAAAAACATTGCAAGAAGAGTATGGTGATATTAACATTGATATGAAAGATGGGAGCTTTGCTGTTTTAGAACAAAAAGATGAAGCTGAATTGAAGTCAGTGTAATGGACTCAATTGTAAGAAAAATAAGTATAGGTTCTGATTATAAAAATGACGCAATGCATTACTCCGTAGGACAACAAGTATACGGAGGACACACTATTGCAAGCATTTTACATGATCCAATTCTAAACTCTTACAGTATATTTATAAAAAAAGGAGACGAGGTAATGCCATGGAAGAAATTTAATTCTCACATGGCAATATCCGTTGAGTATGATTTAGAATATTAATGAGAAGTTTATACGATTTTATTATCACACCTTTAGGTAATAGATATGAAAACGAAATAAAGCTTGGCGATAAAACTTTAGTTTTAAATACTAAAATTGAAAGTTTTAAATCCGTTAATAACTTAGCAGTTGTTATAGAAACGCCAAAAGCTTTTAAAACAAATATAAAAAAAGGGGATATAATAGTTATACACCACAATGTGTTTAGAGTATTCTACGACATGAAGGGTGTTAAAAAAAATAGTAGATCATATTTTAAAGATGATTTATACTTTTGCGCTATTGATCAGATATATTTGTATAAAAATACAGGGGACTGGAAATCATTTGGAGACAGGTGTTTTGTAATGCCTTTAAAAAATAAAGACTCTTTAGAGCTCGATAAAGAGCAAAAGCTTATTGGTATACTAAAATATGGTAATAAGTCCTTAGAAGCGCTTAAAATAACCCCAGGAGATGTAGTTGGCTTTACGCCTAACAGTGAATGGGATTTTGTTATAGATAAGCAAAGAGTTTATTGTATGAAATCTAATGATATTGTAATTAAGTATGGACACGAAGGAAACGAAGTTGAATATAATCCAAGCTGGGCAAAAAGCGGTTAAAGAATTAATTAAAGTAGCTGAAGAAGCTATTGTAGGTTCTGAAGACGATTTATCTGCGGATAAATTAAAAAATGCTGCTGCTACTAAAAAGCTAGCTATATTCGATGCTTTTGAAATACTTGCTAGAATAGAATTAGAAGAAAACTTGTTGAATAACAAACCTGAAGAAGCTGTAGTAGAACAAGCCTTTAAGGGGTTTGCTGAAGGAAGATCTAGGTAATGTACGAACAGACATTATATCACATCGTTAAAGACGTTGTTAGACCTAAGGTTTTAAACAAATTAAATAAGTTTAAAAAATGGAGTTACGGTTACAATAAAGAATATGATTTTGTTGTTATTAGTAAAACCGGAGAAATAGGTGAGATATACGATATACAAGGATTAAGAATAGCTTTACCTAAAGAAAAAGATACCAAAACGTTTTTAAGTAATAAATGGGAGCATACAGAGTATCCTAAAGAATTAAAAAGAATTAAATCAGTGTTTGACTGGGATGAATACCCTGTTGAATTTAAAGAAAAATGGTATGACTATATTGACACAGAGTTTAAAAGGCGTGAAGAAGGTCTTTGGTTCATTAATAAAGACAAGCCTACTTATATTACTGGTACTAACTACATGTACCTGCAGTGGTCCAAGATTGATGTTGGGCAGCCAGACTTTCGAGAATCGAATAGATTATTCTACATATTTTGGGAAGCCTGTAAGGCCGATGCAAGATGTTACGGAATGTGTTATCTTAAGAACAGACGGTCAGGCTTTTCGTTCATGGCCTCAGGCGAGACTGTTAATCAAGCCACGATTTCTACAGACTCAAGATTTGGTATATTATCAAAATCTGGGCCTGATGCAAAGAAAATGTTTACTGATAAGGTCGTACCGATATCCGTTAATTACCCCTTCTTTTTCAAACCGATCCAAGACGGAATGGACCGCCCGAAGACGGAACTCGCGTATAGAGTCCCCGCGTCGAAATTTACCCGTAAGAAACTTGATTCCAATGAGAAACTCAAGGAGATCTCCGGTCTCGACACAACGATCGACTGGAAGAACACGGGCGACAACTCGTACGACGGTGAAAAATTAAAACTACTTGTACACGATGAAAGTGGTAAGTGGGAAAGACCTACAAATATATTAAACAACTGGAGGGTAACTAAAACTTGTTTAAGATTAGGTTCAAAAATTATTGGTAAGTGTATGATGGGATCAACATCAAACGCTTTAGATAAAGGTGGTGAAAACTTTAAAAAATTATACTATGATTCCGACGTTGAAAGAAGAAACGCCAATGGGCAGACTCGCTCAGGATTATATTCTTTGTTCATACCTATGGAATGGAATTACGAAGGATACATTGATTCTTATGGATTTCCTGTATTCAACACGCCGAAAAAAGCGGTTGAAGGACCCGATGGATCACCTATAGATTTTGGTGTAATTGAATATTGGCAAAATGAAGTAGATGGTTTAAAAGAAGATCAAGACGGTTTAAATGAATACTATCGTCAATTTCCAAGAACAGAACAACATGCTTTCAGAGATGAAGCTAAACAATCCTTATTCAATCTAACTAAGATATACGAACAAATAGATTATAATGAAGATTTAAGAAATACTTCTATTGTAACTGTGGGTAGTTTTCATTGGCACAACGGAATTAAAGATACTAAAGTTATATTTGTACCTAACAAAGACGGTAGGTTTAGAGTAACTTGGGTACCACCTGAGAACTTGCAAAACCGAATAATAATAAAAGGCGGTATTAAATATCCAGGGAATGAACACTGTGGTGCTTTTGGGTGTGACAGTTATGACATATCAGGTACTGTAGATAATAGAGGATCTAACGGTGCTTTGCATGGCTTAACAAAGTTTAGCATGGAAGATGTTCCGCCAAATAGAATTTTTTTAGAATATATAGCTAGACCTCAAACAGCTGAAATATTTTTTGAAGATGTTTTAATGGCTTGTGTATTTTACGGTATGCCTATATTGGCTGAAAATAACAAACCTAGGTTATTGTATCATTTTAAAAGAAGAGGCTATAGAGGCTACTCTATGAACAGACCGGATAAAAGATATAACAAACTTTCAATAACAGAAAGAGAAATTGGAGGAATACCAAATTCAAGTGAAGATATTAAACAAGCACACGCTGCGGCAATAGAATCTTATATAGAAACATGCGTTGGACACACGGATAACGGTTACGGTGATATGTACTTTCAAAGAACGCTAGAAGACTGGGCTAAATTTAATATAAACAATAGAACAAAACACGATGCTTCAATAAGCTCTGGTTTAGCTATTATGGCTTGTAATAAAAATCTTTATTCACCAGTTAGCTCTATTCAAAAGAAAGTATACGATTTAGGTATAAAAAAATATGACAACAAAGGCGGTATGTCTAAAATAATAAAATAAATGAAAATATACACAAATACTAATAGTGCTTTTCCAAGCCAGGTTGTCAGCGATGAAATTAAAGCAAGCTATGACTATGGACTACAAGTTTCTCAAGCTATTGAGCAAGAGTGGTTTGGTCAAGGTAGAACAGGTGGTGGTGGAAGATACTTAGCTAATTGGAATAATTTTCATTCATTAAGATTGTACGCAAGAGGTGAGCAAAGTGTTCAAAAATATAAAGATGAATTATCTATAAATGGCGACTTGTCTTATTTAAATTTAGACTGGAAGCCAGTGGCTGTTATATCAAAATTTGTAGATATTGTAGCTAATGGTATGTCTAATAAGTCTTATGAAATAAGCGCTTTTGCACAAGACCCTTTTTCTGTAAAACAAAGAACAGATTATGCCGCTGCAGTTGAGCAGGATATGAATACTAAAGAAGCGTTGCAAAATATACAACAAAACCTTGGTATGGATTTTTCTTTAACAGGGGATATGGAAGCACTACCTGAAAGCAAGGAAGAGCTTGATGTTCATATGCAAATGACATACAAACAAAATGTAGAGGTTGCTGAAGAAGAAGTTATTAACAATGTACTTAACTTTAATAAGTACGACGAAATTAAAAAACAATTAGCATACGATTTAACTACAATAGGTATTGCTTGTACAAAAACAAGATTTAATAAAGCCGAAGGTATTGTAACAGATTATGTTGACCCTGCATATATTGTGCATTCTTATACAGAGGATCCTAATTTTGAAGATATATATTACATAGGTGAAATAAAAGCTATAACAATACCGGAATTAAAAAAGCAATTTCCAAATATTTCTGAAAGCGAATTAGAAAAAATACAAGAGTATCCAGGTAATAAGCAATATGTAACAGGGTTTGCTAATTACGATGAAAATACGATTCAAGTAATGTATTTTGAATACAAAACTTACATGGATCAAGTATTTAAAATAAAAAAGACAGAACAGGGATTAGAAAAAACTTTAGAAAAGTCTGATACATTTGACCCACCGCCAAGCGATAACTTTGAAAGAGTATCAAGAACTATAGAAGTATTATATACAGGAGCTAAAGTCTTAGGTACTGATCATTTGTTAGAATGGAAGATGGCTGAAAATATGACTAGACCTGTAGCTGATACCACTAAAGTACAAATGAACTATTGTATTTCAGCGCCTAGAATGTATAAGGGTAAAATAGAATCTATAGTTAGTAAAATAACCGGTTTTGCGGATATGATACAACTAACCCATCTTAAGTTACAACAAGTAATGTCTAGAATAGTACCGGATGGTGTATTTTTAGATATGGATGGATTAGCTGAAGTTGATTTAGGTAATGGAACTAATTACAATCCAGCGGAAGCATTAAATATGTACTTCCAAACAGGTTCTATTGTTGGTAGATCCTTAACACAAGACGGTGAGCTGAATAGAGGTAAAGTACCTATTCAAGAATTATCATCATCATCGGGGCAAGCTAAAATACAAAGTTTAATTGGTACCTACCAATATTATTTACAAATGATTCGTGATGTAACCGGATTAAATGAAGCAAGAGACGGTAGCGCACCGGCAAAAGATTCTTTAGTAGGTTTACAAAAAATGGCGGCTAACGCTTCTAATATAGCAACAAAGCATTTAATGGATTCTTTACTGTACTTAACAATACGTACATGTGAAAACATTAGTTTAAAGGTTGCTGATGTAATACAAAACCCTTTAAATGAAAACGCTTTAACAAATTCAATAAGTACTTTTAATACAAAAACTTTGGAAGAACTTATAAATTTACAAATTCATGATTTTGGTATATTCCTAGAGCTTGAACCTGAAGAAGAAGAAAAAGCTTTACTAGAGCAAAACATTCAAGTAGCCCTGCAAACAGGTGCTATCGCTTTATCAGACGCTATAGATATAAGAGAAATAAGAAATATAAAACTTGCTAATCAATTTTTAAAATTAAGACAAACTCAAAAAATTAAAAGAGAGCAAGAGCAGCAACAAGCTAACATACAAGCTCAAGCCCAAGCTAATGCTGAATCTGCAGAAAAAGCGGCTATGGCAGAAGTGCAAAAACAACAAGCGTTAACTCAAGAAAAAGTTAGTATTGAACAAGCTAAATCTCAATTTGAAATACAAAGAATGCAGGCTGAAGCTCAAATAAAAAGAGAGTTAATGGCTGAAGAGTTTAATTACAATATACAACTAGCTCAGGCTCATATGGGTGCAACAAAAGCAAAAGAGCAGGAAATAGAAGATAGAAAAGATCAAAGAATTAAAATGCAAGGCACTCAGCAGTCTGAATTAATAAATCAAAGACAGACAGATGGATTACCTAAAGATTTTGAATCATCAGGCAATGATGTTCTAGGCGGATTTGGCTTAGAGCAATTTGGACCTAGATAAGATTACAAACAATTATTTAATTATATTATATTATGTCAGAAACAAAAACAAACGCCCCTGTTAAGCAGGAAGGAGATTTTAGTCTTAAAGGTAAGTCTAAAAAACCAAAACAATTAACTAACTCAACGCAAGAAATTACTAAAGTTAGTATTAAGGAACCTTTAATAGACGTTCCTACTGGTGTAACAAAAGTTGTTATACCGAGTGATGAATTAAAACAAGAAGACAATGCCATTCAAAAGCAAGGCTCAGAGAGCGGCGTGTTACGCACAGAAGAATCCAAATTGGGATTGCAAGAAGTGGGACCGGGAGACGACGGGGCCGCTGAAGATGGTGAAACGAAATTGCCGCTGCAAGAAATAACAGCCGAAGAAGTAAAGCAAACTGTTAAAGAAGTTAAAGAAGCTGTAAGAGATGAAAAAATATTAGGTAAACCATTACCTGAAAACATTGAAAAGCTAGTTTCTTTTATGGAAGATACTGGTGGAACTGTTGAAGATTATGTTAGATTAAACGCTGACTACTCAACAATAAGTGAAAATGCTTTAATTAAAGAATATTACAAAAAAACAAAACCTTATTTAGAATCGGAAGACATAGATCTTATGTTAGAAGACTACGATTACGACGAAGACTTAGATGAGGATAGAGATATACGCAAAAAGAAAATTGCGTTTAAAGAAGAAGTTGCAAAAGCTAAAAACTTTTTAGAGGATACTAAGAGTAAATACTACGACGAAATCAAGTTGAGACCCGGCGTAACTCAAGACCAACAAAAAGCTATGGACTTTTTCAACCGTTACAACGAAGATCAAGAAACAGCAGAAAGGCAACACGAAGATTTTAAATCTAAGACTAATAGCTATTTCACTGATGAATTCAAAGGTTTTGAATTTGACGTTAGTGGAAAAAAGTTTAGGTATGGGATTCAAGATCCGAACAAGTTAGCTCAAGATCAATCAAGTATTAACAACTTTGTAGGAAAGTTTCTTGACAAAGAAGGTAATATAGTTGATCACAAGGGTTATCACAAAGCTATTTTTGCTGCTACTAATGCAGACAAATTAATGGGTCATTTTTATGAGCAAGGTAAGTCAGATGCTACAAAAAGCATTATAAACAAATCAAAAAACCCAAGCTCACAAGTAAGAGAAGCCAGTCCAACTGGTTTTATAAATGGTTTAAAAGTTAAGTCTGTTAGTGGATATGATTCTTCAAAACTAAAAATAAAAACAAAAAAATTTAACTAAAAAACAATTATTATGAGTTTAACTCCTCAATTTGGGTCATTAATCCCATCTCAAACACAGCAACTATTGGCTACAAACTACCTGCAATTTAATGCAGCTGGAGCCGGAGGTGCTACTTTTGCACAACAGTATTTACCTGAAATCTACGAACAAGAAGTAGAGCGTTATGGAAACAGAACTTTATCTGGATTCTTACGTATGGTTGGAGCTGAAATGCCAATGACTTCTGATCAAGTAATCTGGTCTGAACAAAATAGATTACACATTTCATATCAAGGTTTTGGTATTGGTGCAGATGGTGGTGGTGTAAATGTTATTACTTTACCTAACACTGTTTTAAACGTTGTATCTATAAACGATACCGTTGTGTTATTAAATCCTGTAACAGGAGCTGAACAAAAATGTTTAGTAACAGCTAGTACAACTGTAGCTGCAACTGGTGGTGCCAATGGTGGTACTATTACCGTAGCTCCATTTGTTGGAGGTGCTGGATTAGTAGCTGCTGGATTTATGGCTGGAGCTATTGCTGCGGGAACTACTGTTAAACTTTTCGTTTACGGTTCTGCTTATACAAAAGGTTCTAATTTAAATGGCGTTGCTGCAGGAACTGGAGCGCAAGCTGCTAACACTAGAGTAAGTGTTGATCCTCAATTAACTCAATATTCTAATTCACCAGTTATTATCAGAAGCCAATATGTGGTATCTGGGTCTGACATGGCACAAATTGGATGGGTTGAAGTTGCAACTGAAGATGGAACATCTGGATTCCTATGGTATTTGAAAGCTGAATCTGAAACAAGATTACGTTTTGAAGACTACTTAGAAATGAGTATGGTAGAAGGTGAGTACAATCAAGGTGCTACAGGTACAACTGTTGGTGCTCTTCCTGGAACACAAGGTTTATTTTCAGCTATCCAAACTCGTGGAAATGTAGAAGTAGGATTTACTGCTGCTGCTGGACTTGACGAATTTGATGCTATCTTGAAGAATTTAGATACTCAAGGAGCTATTGAAGAGAACATGTTATTCTTACAAAGACAAACGTCTTTAGATTTTGACGATATGTTAGCTGCAATTTCTGGTGGATTCGCTGGAGGTACTGCTTTTGGTTTATTTGAAAACTCTGAAGAAATGGCTTTAAATTTAGGTTTTTCTGGATTTAGAAGAGGTTCTTATGACTTTTACAAGACTGACTGGAAATATTTAAATGACGCTTCTACTCGTGGAGGTATTGTAGGTATCAATTCTATCGAAGGTGTATTAGTACCTGCTGGAACTTCAACAGTTTACGATCAAATTTTAGGAACTAACATCAGAAGACCTTTCTTACACGTAAGATATAGAGCTTCTCAATCTGATGATAGAAGAATGAAATCTTGGTTAACTGGTTCTGCTGGTGGTGCTCAAACGTCTACTTTAGATGCTATGGAAGTAAACTTCCTATCTGAAAGATGTTTAGTAACTCAAGCTGCTAACAACTTTGTATTATTCAAAGGAATCTAAGGATTCAAAATTATTGTAATGTTACCCTCGTTTTTATTACGGGGGTAATTATTACTTTTATACGACGTTAGCCCCTTACTATTATTATATACAAGCTATTGTCACACTTTACAAACTATTAAATTATATTATATTATGGCTGCAAAAAAAGCACCAGCAAAAAAAGTTGAGGTTGCTCCTCATCAAGAAGTAACTAAAGTTACTGTAAAACCAACAGGATCAAGTTGGGAAATAAAAGATAGAGTATATTTTTTAAGAGGAGGAAATTCTCCTTTAACTTTAACAATTCCAGGTAGGCATACTAGAAAGCATGCTTTATTGTATTTTGACGAAAAATCTGGAAAACAAAGAGAAATAAGATATGCTACCAATCAAGAATCTCCACTAGTTGATGAACAAAAAGGAGAATGTACAATGGGCCATATAAGATTTATGGATGGAACATTAACTGTACCAAAGCAAAAGCAAAACTTACAAAAACTATTGTCTCTTTATCACCCGTTAAAAGGTAAGATATATGAAGAATTTAGTGCTATAGCTGTAGCTGAAGATGAGTTAGATATATTAGATCTTCAAATTGATGCTTTAAATGCAGCAAGAAATATGGATATTGATCAAGCAGAAGCTATATTAAGAGTTGAATTAGGATCTAAAGTTGGAACCATGAGTTCTAAAGAACTAAAAAGAGACTTATTATTATTTGCTAGAAACAACCCTGCTTTATTTATTGACTTAGCTAATGATGAAAATGTTCATCTTAGAAACGTAGCTATTAGAGGAGCTGAAGAGGGTATCATAATTTTATCACAAGATCAAAGAACTTTTAGTTGGGGATCAAACGGAAGAAAACTAATGACAGTACCTTTTGATGAAAATCCTTATTCTGCAATGGCTGCTTACTTTAAAACTGATGAAGGTGTAGAAGTTTTTAGGTCTGTAGAGAAAAACTTAGATTAACATGTAATAATTAATATACCGGCTACGCTTTGTGGTCGGTTATATTATAATAAAAAAACAAAATAATGGCTATAAACGTAGATTTAGTTTATAAAACTGTCTTATTAATACTTAACCAACAACAAAGAGGTTATATAACTCCAGACGAGTTTAATAAAGTAGGGACTCAAGTACAATTAAGTATATTTGAAAAATATATGAGTGACCTAAATCAACAGCTTCGTATCCCAGAAAACGATAGCGAATATGGCAATAGGGTAAAAAACATTGAAGAAAAAATAGATATTTTTAAAAGAATAGGTACAGCTCCTTTTGCTACACCTTACTTTAATTTACCCACAACTACAAATACCGTTACAGCAACCCAATCATTTACTGTACCAGCAGCACCTAACCCTGCAACTAATACATTATTTACAGTAACAAACTGGTCAATTGCACAATCTCAAAATGCTTTAATAAAAGTATATTTAAATGGTGTTTTGCAAACAACTCCTGCTCAATATTCTTTTAATAGCGGAAACAATATAGTTACATTTGTAACAGCTCCAGCTGTAGCAGATGTTATACTTGTTGAATTATATCCGTCAGACTTTTACAGACTAGGCTCGGTTATATACAAAGACACTACTCTAGTGCAAATGGTAGAGCGTAATGAATTTTACTTAATTCAAAAATCACCATTAACCGCTGCTACACAATCACAACCAACATTTTTATACGAAGATGCACAGCTACAAGTGTTTCCTTCAACTATAACTTCTGACATTAAAGTAAGTTATATTAAAAAACCAAATCAAATTCAATGGGGATACTCTATTGGATCTTTGGGTCAATTCTTATACAACCCAAGCTCTTCCACAAACTTTGAGTTGCATGTTTCTGAACAAGTTGATGTTATAACTGGTATATTATTATATTCAGGCGTTATAATACAAGACCCTACAATAATACAAGTTGCATCGCAGCAAATACAACAAGAAGAAATAAATGAAAAATCATAATAAACTATGGGTTTAATAACTGAAAATAATGAGCAATATTACGCAGGCGCCCAAAGGTTTTTATCTACCGGCGTTGGCACTCAGGTATACACAACAACTTTTAATACAGAATTGGTATTTGGCAACAATGATCCTACGAATGTTAACTACGCTTTAAATAATTTTAAATTATATACAGCCGCACCAGGTTCTGTAACTTTTGCAGAGTATACAGCAGCTTACACGGTAACGGGTAATGTTATTGATATAACCGCTACTCTTGCAGCAAATACATCTGTAGTTGTACAATTGAAAATGCTAGACGGTGGTGCATATGGTAACAGAGATGCTTTTGGACAAACTGTAGAAGATAATTATGATAGCTATTCTTATATAAAACTAAACGAAATAATTAATAACTTTTTAGTTGCTTATGTAGGAACAGGTAAACTTATACCTAGTGTTAAAAGAACAGACGTTATATTCCATGCTAAGAGAGGATTACAAGAATTTAGTTATGATACTTTAAGAAGTATTCATTCTCAAGAGTTATCCATACCTCCTAGCCTTAGTGTTATTATACCCCAAGACTACGTTAACTATGTAAGTGTTTCTTGGATTGATCGATTAGGTGTAAAAAGACCTATATATCCTGCTAACAACCTGACTGTTAATCCTCACAATATGCCTATTCAAGATAACAAAGGCGTGCCTACACAGGATAATTTTTCAGACAACTTAGAGGGAACATCGATAACAGAAGAAAGATGGGGTAATGCTAATGACAATTTAATTAACGGGCAAGCTAATATTGGTAGCGATCTTTTTGCTTATGGGTATGGATGGGAAGAATTTGGTGGTCGTGGGTTTGGATATGGTCAATTATATGGACTAGAGCCTCAGTACTCACAACGTAATGGTTGGTTTACTATAAACCATAGAGAAGGTAAAATGTCTTTTTCAAGCAACCTAGCAAACAAATTAATTGTTTTAGAGTATATTTCTGATGGTTTAGCTTACGATTTAGATACAAAGGTTCCCAAGATGGCAGAAGAGGCTCTGTATGCTCATATAAGCCACGCTATCATAGCTTCTAGGATTAACCAACCTGAATATATAGTTAGAAGATTAAAGCAAGAGAGAAGCGCTAAATTAAGAAATGCTAAAATAAGATTATCTAACATTAAACTTGATGAAATTGTTCAGGTAATGAGAGGTAAATCTAAATGGATAAAATCATAAATTAAATGGCTGAGATTAAAAATACATTCCTTAAGGGGAAAATGAATCAAGATCTTGACTCTCGTATATTACCAAATGGAGAATACAGAGAAGCTAGAAACTTATCTATAAGTAGATCAGAAAGTTCTACCGTAGGTGAGTTTGAAAATATTTTAGGAAATATAAGTATATCTAGCTTAACACCCGCTCCTATTAGCGCCCCTGCTGGAACTGAAATAATAGGTTACCATATTGATGAAAATTCAAATACAGCTTATTTATTTGCAACAGATTATGATTCTCCTCAA
>OJHY01000366.1_pt1 | contig 12566 bp, 10 predicted proteins | sample 1595301 | NCBI WGS metagenome assembly OJHY01 (sample SAMN05416880, study PRJEB24817) | seawater metagenome | isolation source: Sea water | place: Canada:Atlantic | collected 2013-11 | reverse complement strand
CTATGTCCGATAAAAAACGCCTATTTCTTGTTGATGCTTATGCTTTAATATTTAGAGGTTATTATGCCTTTATTAAAAACCCAAGAATCAATTCCAAAGGATTGGATACTTCAGCTATTATGGGCTTTATGAATTCTCTTTTAGATGTCATAAAACGTGAACGTCCCGACCATTTAGCAGTTTGTTTTGATAAAGGCGGAAGTAAAGACAGAAAGGAAGCCTTCCCAGAATACAAAGCCAATCGAGATGCAACACCAGATGCAATAAAAATTGCGATACCATATATCTATGATATTTTAAAAGCCATGCACATCCCTATAATGGTTAAAGAAGGTTTTGAAGCGGATGATGTTATTGGAACGCTGTCAAAAAAAGCTGAAAAAGAAGGTTATCAAACCTTTATGGTTACTCCAGATAAGGATTTTGCCCAATTGGTTTCAGAAAATATTTTTATGTACCGTCCAATGTTTGGAGGAGGATATGAAACTTGGGGAATTCCAGAAATACAAAAAAAGTTTGAAGTAGATCGACCGGAACAAGTGATTGATTATTTAGGAATGATGGGTGATGCAAGTGATAACATCCCAGGATTACCCGGTGTTGGTGATAAAACTGCTAAAAAGTTTATTGCTGCTTATGGAAGTATGGAAGGTTTATTGGCCAATACCCACGAATTAAAAGGGAAAATGAAAGAGAAAGTAGAAGATGCTAAAGATTTAGGTATTCTCTCTAAAAAATTAGCAACGATCATGCTGGATGTTCCTGTAGAATTTCACGAAGAAGATTTTAAAATGTCCCAACCCAATATGGAAACGGTTACTGCTCTTTTTCAAGAATTAGAATTTAAACGATTGATAGATAATTTTACTAAAACGTTTACCAATATAGGGACTACTTCTAGTAAAATGGTTGATGAAACAACAGAAAAACTTATCACAAAAAGTGAACCTAGTACTGCGGGACAAGGGCAATTTTCACTTTTTGGTGGCGATGGAGAACCCTCAGAAAGTACTCCTCAGAGCACTCGGAAAAGCATTACAAATACCGAGCATTTTTATCAAACAGTTCAAGCCGGTATGGGAACCAAGTTATTTCTTCAAAACCTATTGAAACAAACTTCGGTATGTTTTGACACGGAAACTACTGGACTAAATCCAATTACGGCTGAGTTGGTTGGAATTGCATTTTCTTGGGAAGTGGGTAAAGGATTTTATCTGCCTTTTCCAGAAGATAAAAATGAAGCTCAAGATTTAATCGAACTTCTTAGACCTTTCTTTGAAAATGAATCCATACAGAAAATAGGTCAGAATTTAAAATACGATATCAAAGTACTCGCAAAATATAAGGTTTCCGTAAAAGGAAAATTATTTGATACCATGTTAGCTCATTATTTGATCAATCCTGATATGAGACATAATATGAATGTGCTTTCTGAGACTTACCTCAACTACACACCAGTTCCAATTACGGAACTTATTGGAAAAAAAGGGAAAAATCAACTTTCCATGCGGGAGGTTCCCATTGATAAACAAACGGAATATGCTGTTGAAGATGCAGATATCACGCTTCAATTAAAAGAGCATTTTGAAAAAGAATTAGGGGATGCTAACGTTCAAAAATTATTTAATGAAATTGAAATTCCGTTAGTACGTGTTTTAGCAGCTATGGAATTAGAAGGCATCAATTTAGATGTGCCATTTTTAAATGGATTGGCTTCCGATTTAGATAAAGATATCAAGGAATTAGTTTCCGAAATTTATGAAGCTGCAGATGAAGAATTTAATATTGCTTCACCAAAACAATTAGGCATTGTTCTTTTTGAAAAAATGAAATTGGTTAATAAACCTAAAAAAACCAAAACGGGTCAATATTCAACTGCAGAAGATGTCCTTTCCTATTTAGCTAAAGACCATGAAATAATAAGAAATATATTAACATATAGAGGTCTTGCAAAACTAAAAAGCACATATGTTGATGCCTTACCGCTTCAAGTAGAAACTTTAACGGGACGAGTGCACACCGATTATATGCAAACCGTTGCGGCAACAGGAAGACTAAGTAGCAACAATCCTAATTTACAAAATATCCCAATTCGTACCGAGCGTGGTCGTCAAGTTAGAAAGGCTTTTATACCAAGAAATAAAGACTACGTCCTATTAGCAGCGGATTATTCACAAATAGAATTACGTATTATTGCGGCTTTAAGTGAAGAAACCAACATGATTGAAGCTTTTAAGAACGGTGAAGATATTCACGCCTCCACTGCTGCCAAGGTTTTTGATGTTCCCTTGGAAGAAGTAACCAAAGAACAACGTAGCAATGCAAAAACAGTTAATTTCGGAATTATATATGGTGTTTCTGCTTTTGGCTTAAGCAATCAAACAGATCTTTCCCGTTCTGAAGCAAAAGAATTAATTGAGACCTATTATGAAACTTATCCTAAACTTAAAAAATTTATGAACGAACAAATCCATTTTGCTCGTGAAAATGGATACGTTCAGACCGTATTAGGAAGAAGAAGGTATTTAAATGCAATCAATGCATCCAATGCAATTGTACGTGGAGCTGCAGAACGAAATGCTATTAATGCTCCAATCCAAGGTAGTGCAGCCGATATTATAAAAAAAGCCATGATTAATATTTATAATAAGCTGGAAGAAGGCAATTATAAAAGTAAGATGTTATTACAAGTTCATGATGAATTAGTTTTCGATATCTATCAACCAGAATTAGAAATATTAAAACCTTTAATTAAATATGAAATGGAAAATGCATTTAAACTTTCTGTTTCCTTAGATGTTGATTTAGGACTAGGAGAAAATTGGCTAGAAGCACATTAAAATTAATATCAAATCGAGAATTTTAAACTGATTTTTTAAATTAAAAGTTACCCTCAAAAAATACTATAACGATCCGCTTTTTTATCTTAAAAAGATAAAGACAAATAACTCCTTGTTAATATTAAGAAAACAACTGTATAATAAATTAAAATTTGGTATTTTTAAAAAAAAAGAATTGACGCTATTAAAACCTATATTATATTTTTCTCTATTTAAATACCCATTAACGGAAGAGGAAATTTATTCTTTTTCTGAAGCAAATTCTATAGATCAAATTAAAGCGGAATTAACACATTTAGTCAATAATAAAGTGATTTATAAAATCGATAAATTTTATTTGACAGAAAATGATGAAACGTTAATTAATAGAAGGTTATCAGGGAACCAAATGGCAAAGGATATTCATCAAAAAGCCACAAAAGTTTCCCGTTTCATTTCAAAATTTCCTTATGTAGAAGGGGTTGGAATATCAGGATCTTTATCCAAAGGTTATTTTGATGATGATGGAGATATCGATTTCTTTATCATTACAAGTCCTAAACGATTATGGATTGCAAGAACTTTATTAATTCTTTATAAAAAGATATTCTTATTTAATTCTAAGAAATATTTTTGTGTCAATTATTTTATAAGTTCGAATTCTTTAGAAATTGAAGAAAAAAACAGATTTACTGCTACTGAATTAACTACCATGCTTCCGATGTTTGGAAGCAAGAGTTTTTATGATTTTTACGAACAAAATAAATGGGTAGAAAACTATTTACCCAATAAAATAATTTCTGAGCATTTGTCAACATTAAATCAGGTGAAAAAACCACTACTCACAAAGCTTATAGAAACTATTCTAAATACCAAAATTGGTGATTGGCTAGATTCGTTTTTTCTTAAAATTACCTACAAGAAATGGAAAGTAAAATTTAATAAATTGGAAGAAAAGCATTTTAAAGTCGCTTTAAAATCTACTAAAAATGTTTCTAAACATCATCCTTTAAACTTTCAGCGTAAAGTAATTGAACGCCTTAATGATAAATATGATGAGTTAAAAGAAAAACATAACATTCATTTAACAAAAGAACATGCTTGATATTCTTTTCTCCCATTCTTATTATTATCCATTAGACAAAAAACAATGGGAAAATAAAACTCCATATCCACCTCTTGGCACTATATATGCCGCTTCTTTAATGCGCGAAAATGATTTTTCTGTTTCTCTTTTTGATACCAATCTGAGAAATAATCCTTTTGATATTGAAAAAGAAATTCAAAAAACAAAACCTTCCTTTTTGGTCATTTATGATGATGGTTTTAACTACCTCACAAAAATGTGTTTGACCAATATGCGAGAGGCAGCATTTGAAATGATTGCTATAGGAAAAAACCACAATTGTATCGTGATTGTAAACAGTTCAGACAGCACCGATCATTATAAAAAATATTTAGATGCTGGTGCCGATTATATTATCTTAGGGGAAGGAGAACTCACTTTAAAAGAATTGCTTACCAAAATAAAAAATAAAGAACCAACAAGCGATTTAAAGGGAATCGTTTTTAAAAATAATGAAGAGTTTGTTACCAATCCAAAAAGAGAGGCTTTAAAAAATTTAGATGAACTTCCAATGCCTGCTTGGGACTTAGTAGATGTAGATGCCTATAAAAAAGTGTGGGCGAAAAGAGGAAAAAAAATTTCATTAAACATTGCAACAACTAGAGGATGTCCTTATAAATGCAATTGGTGCGCAAAACCTATTTATGGAGTTCGTTATAACTCTCATTCTCCAGAATACATCACGAAACTTATCTCCTACTTAAAAGAAAATTATGATGTCACAAACTTTTGGATGTGTGATGATATTTTTGGTTTAAAACCACAATGGGTTCAAAATTTTAACACAGCATTAAAAAAAGCGGATTTAAAAATAACCTATGTGATACAAAGTCGTGTCGATTTATTATTAAAGGAAGACAGCATTGATGCTTTAGCGGAAAGTGGTTTAAGAGAAGTTTGGGTGGGAGCAGAAAGTGGCTCCCAAAAGATTTTAGACGCCATGGATAAAGGAACTCAACTTTCCCAAATCTATGAAGCAACACGTTTATTAAAAGTAAAGAATGTGAAAGTCGCTTTCTTTATTCAGTTTGGATATTTGGGAGAAACAAAAGAGGATATTGCAAAAACGATTGCTATGATTAAGGAATTACAACCCGATGATATTGGTGTTTCAGTATCCTACCCATTACCTGGAACCAAGTTTTATGAGATGGTTAAAGACGATCTAAATCTAAAATCTAATTGGAGGGATTCCGATGATTTAGCGATGATGTTTCAAGGGACTTTTAATTCCAATTATTATAAAAAATTGCATCGATATGTGCATAAGGAATACAGAAAAAGTCAGGCCATTACTAATTTTAAACACATCATTAAAAGGCCTTCATTAGTTTCTATAACTAAATTACGATCCATGCTTTTGTATTTTTATTATACTCCTGGTGCTATACTGGATAAATTTGCATTAGACAAGATGGAAAATTTCAATAAAAATGAATAAGAGCAAACAAAATATCGAAAAGGGTTTTTCTAAAATTTCAAGTCATTACGAACAACTTGATAAAACTTCCAGCCTAATTAATTGGATGCGAAAACGGGTGCGAAAACATTTATATAAAGAATTAAAACCTGCTGCTAAAATTTTAGAAATAAATTGTGGCAGTGGAATAGACGCAGTTTATTTTGCAAAAAAAGGATACAATATTCATGCAACAGATATTGCCCCAGGAATGATCGATGTTGTTACCACTAAAATTAAATCAGAATCCTTAAAAAAAAACCTATCCTGCCAAAGATTATCCTTTAATGAGCTCAATAAGCTTAATCCTCAAAAATACAATCATATTTTCTCAAACTTTGGCGGTCTAAATTGCAGCTCTGAAGAAGAGTTACAAGAGGTTTTTGGTTTATTCAAGCAATTGCTGTCTCCCAATGGAAAAATAACATTGGTACTCATGCCAAAAATATGTATATGGGAGTTTTTAAAAATTTTTAAAGGAAACAATACAGCTTTTAGAAGATTAAAAAAAGACGGAGTTTTGGCAAATATCGAAGGAGAGCAAGTACACACTTTTTATCATAGTGCTTCAAGGATAACAAATCTATTGCGAAAAGAGTTTAAAAACTTTAAAGTTGAGAATATTTGTTTTTTAGCTCCCACAGGTAATCATGTAGACTTTCCAGAAAAATATCCGGTATTATTTAATACTTTAAGTCTTTTCGATACTATTTCTAATAAAATTCCTTTTTTTCGAGGATATGGTGATTATTATATTTTAACAGCTTCATTAAAATAAAATTAAGACTTTTTTAATTTCACTATATAAATTATATATCCAGCTAATAAAACATATTCTGATATCACAAAACCAATGGCAATTTGATATATATTATTATGAAAAATTAAATAGAAAAGAAATAGTACTACCAATTGTAAAATGGCAAAATTTAAAATAATATTCCACTTTTTCAACTCTAATAAGTAACTGAAAAGTGGGATAATTATAAAAAACATTGGTATTGATAAGCTCAGAATTCTTAAAATATTTACTGCTATATTATTTTCTTGAAAATTATTTAATACAAATATTAAATAAGGGCTTCCTATATAAATGAGTGTCACCACTAATAATAAACAACATAAAATAAGAGCCTTTGTTTTCTTTCTAAAAATAGTTAAATCAAACCTTTCTTTATTATAAATAGGGAAGAAACTGGTAAACATGGCACCAGAAACGCCTCTTATCATATTAATTATTTTATCTGCTAAAGTATAAATGGTTGCATAACTTGGTCCAAATAAATAGCTTGTTAAAGGCAATATGATTGCGGGCTTTAATAGTGAAAAAAAATTAACTAAAAATAAATTAAACGTCTCTTTTAAAAAGAGCATAACTTTTTTTAATGACAATAATTGAAAATCAAAAAATGGTTTTTTACTTTGTTTTAAAAAAAACAATACCACTAACAATTCAGATAGTCCCAAGCAAAAATTAATATAATCTTTATTCGAAATCACTATTACAAATAACAAGAATAATAACTTACTTAAAAACCCTATTAAAAGAACATATTTGTTTTTTTCTAAGGCGTTAAAAAAAAGTGTTGGATTCACAATTTTAAAAATAACAATCGGCAAACTTAACAACCATAAATTGAAATAATTTTTAAAGTAAATAGCTACAAACAAAAGAGAAACTAAGGTTAATAGAACAGAAATATAAGCTCTAACGTTGGTACTTAAACTCCATGTTTCTTTAAAGATATTTTCGTTGACACTTATAGCCTTAGATTGTGTTGGGATATAAAAAATAAGACTATAATTAGCAATGGCAACCATTCCAAAAATAATAGCCTGCGCGGTAAAGACCAGACCCATATCCTGATAACCAAATTTTGAAATTAATATAGGCAAGGTAATAATAGAAAATAAATACCCTAAATTATTAAGCGAAAACAGCCAAAAAAAGTTGATTAAAAATCGTGTTCTATAATTTTTAAATTTCATTAGGATTTTACTTTTTCTAATTGATTTATTTGATGTCTTTTAAAAATACTAATCATACAAAAAGAATATCTCCATCCTAATATGGTTATGGAAACTAAAAAATGTAACAGTATTCTTTTTTTAAAATTAAGATTGTATTTTTTAGTTTTTTTAGCTAAAACAAGAATATTATCACAAAAATAAATCCATATCTTTTTTTGATTTTCAATATTTTTCCAATCTATTTTTAAGAGAATCAACAGATTTAAAGAGGTGTTAATCTCACTTCCAATTAAGGATTGATTGATAAATTTATTTTTTAAAGGTTTTAGAATTTCAATTTGCTTATTGTATGATTTACTAATGGCATTGATCATTTTTTCTGAAATGATTTGCCGTGTAAGAGAATCTGGCCTACAATTAACTGTAAGAAGCGTTTTGTTTAAAACCGAAACCGTTTTACTATTTAATAAATACGCTAAAAAAAAAACATCGTCTTCTTTCCAAGATAGATTTGGAAAACTACATTTTTTAGCAATCTTAGATTTGAAAAGCTTAGCCCAAGAAGTAGGTATTAGTTTTTCAGAAGCAACCAATGAAATAGCCGTTTCATTATCGAAAGTTTTATTGTTATTCCAATTGGATTTTTTCAATATATTTTCATTTTTATCAAGCATTACATATTGACCAATACTCAGATCTGCATTGTTGCTAATAATATTTTTATAAAATATTTCTATTGCATTATTATGAAAATAATCATCTGCATCTAAAAAAGCAATATAGGTCCCAGATACATTTTGAATTCCGATATTTCTAGCATTTCCTGGCCCCGAATTTGGAATGATAATTAATTTAGAATTTGGATGATTTTCGCAAAATTCTTTGGCGTAAAGAGTAGATTTATCTGTAGAACCGTCATCGACCAATATAATCTGAATGGATGAATAGGTTTGATTTACAACAGAATTTATCGCTCTTTTAAGGAACTTTTCTTCATTATAAAATGGAATAACAATACTAATAACAGGCTTTTTCATTACAAAATTGCTATAAATTGATTAACAATATTTTTAGCTCTTTTGCGTAATAATTTAATATTTTTAGGAGGTGTCCAAGAAGATTCTATTAAATCTGAAGCGATTAAGACACAAGCAACTTCTGCATTATTTTGTTTAAAAAAAGCTAAAATAGATGCAGTTTCCATATCTATAAGAGTTGCTTTTTTTCTTTTGTAGAATTCTAAAACACTTAGGGTTTCTCTATATGGAGCATCGGTTGATAGTATAATTTTTTCAAATAAGTTTAATTCACTTTTTACTTTATCACTCAAACTATTAGAGTATGAAATAAAGGATTCATTATTATAAAAAAAAGAAGTTCCACAGAGAGAAAAAGCTTTGTTAACTATAAAACAAGCTGCTTCATTAATTGTAGTATTAAGTCTTCCTGCATAACCGATATATAAAAATTTTGTCACACCCAAAGCTGTTAATTCTTCTAATAATGCAATAATAGCAGGAGATCCAATTCCAAATTCGTAGCTAAAAAGGACTTTTCTATTTAAAATATAATGTTTTCCGCTTAGTCCTTTTAGTTTTTTATTTATTAATCTTTTGGGCAAAGACAATTGGCTGACCATTGAAATAACAGCTACTTTGGGAAGTGTATCGAAATTATAAAGGTTGTTTTTTCTTTTCCATTCAATTATATCTTTTACATTTAAAATAGATTTTTCTTTATAAAAACCAGGTTCAAAAGGGTTGATAAATGACATATATTGTTGTTAGGAATTATCAGTAAATTTAGCATTAAAATAAGCACTAAAGGTATGTATAGTTAATTACATCAAAAAAAATCTAAACAAGTATAATTCTAAAACAGAAAACGATAGCTTGTTTCTTAAGGGACTTCAATTTCGAGAAATTACAACAAGTCCTATTTTTAATTAAAACTAGTATGAAAAATTCATCTGTAAAAAATTAAAACATGACCATTTGTTATTCAATTAAATAGTATTACATTTGCAGCCCTTTTTAAAGGGAAAAAACAATGATTTATTAACAATTAGACAAAGAACTAAATGGATACATTAAGTTACAAAACAGTATCTGCTAACAAAAACACTGTAAATAAAGAGTGGTTATTAGTAGATGCGGACGGGCAAGCATTGGGTCGTCTTGCTAGTGAAGTTGCAATATTACTTCGTGGCAAACACAAACCTAATTTCACCCCTCATGTAGATTGCGGTGATAACGTAATTATTATTAACTCCGCAAAAATTACTTTAAGCGGAAACAAATGGGAAGACAAGTCTTACATTAGACACACAGGTTATCCTGGTGGACAACGTAGCCTTACTGCTCAAGAATTGTTTGGAAAAGATCCTGCAAGACTTGTAGAAAAAGCTGTAAAAGGTATGCTACCGAAAAATAAATTAGGTGCTGCTTTATTCAGAAATCTAAAAGTATATTCAGGAGCAGATCACGGACAAGAAGCACAAAAACCAAAAACCATTAACCTTAACGATAAAAAGTAATGGAAGTAATTCACAAAATAGGTAGAAGAAAAAACGCTGTTGCACGTGTTTATATTGCCAAAGGAAAAGGTAATATTACAATTAACAAGCGTGAGTTTGAAAATTACTTTACGACAGGAACTTTACAATATAAAGTAATGCAGCCTTTAACGTTAACAGATAACATTAAAAGCTTTGACATTACTGTAAATGTTCATGGGGGTGGTACAACAGGACAAGCAGAAGCGATTCGTTTAGCAATCTCTCGTGCAATGTGCGAGTTAAACCCAGAGCATCGTTTAGTTTTAAAACCAGAAGGTTTATTAACTAGAGATCCAAGAATGGTAGAACGTAAAAAATTCGGTCAGAAAAAAGCCCGTAAAAAATTCCAATTCTCTAAACGTTAGAAAATACACTACTTGGTTGGGTGTCTTAGGATGCCCAATTCAAGTTATAAGTTCTTATATATTCGTCAAATTATATTTGACAAACAATTTTAATACCGCTGTTACTCCGAGAGCCGGAGAGTTAGTTTAGCATCTAAACCTTTCATTAGAAGAGGTTGCTATCTATAATAACACAAGAACGTAAACTATTACAAAAATGGCAAACAACAACGAACAAGTAAAAGAGTTACTTGACGCAGGTGTACACTTTGGTCACCTAACCAGAAAATGGAATCCTAACATGGCACCGTATATCTATATGGAGCGTAATGGAATCCACATTATCAATCTTTACAAAACTACTGCAAAACTAGCAGAAGCTAACGAAGCTCTTACAAAAATTGCAGCTAGCGGAAGAAAAATTCTTTTCGTAGCTACCAAAAAACAAGCTAAAGATATTGTTGCTGAAAAAGCAGGAAAAGCAAACATGCCTTACATTACTGAAAGATGGCCAGGTGGAATGCTTACCAATTTCGTAACAATTAGAAAAGCTGTTAAAAAAATGGCTTTAATCGATCGTTCTAAAGAAGATGGAACATTTAATTCATTATCTAAAAAAGAGCGTTTAGCGGTAGATCGTTCTCGTGCTAAATTAGAGAAAAATTTAGGTTCTATTTCTGATATGACACGTCTTCCAGGAGCTTTATTTGTTGTAGATACAACTCGTGAACATATTGCAGTTGCTGAAGCATTGAAATTAAAAATTCCAATTTTCGCAATGGTAGATACCAATTGTGATCCTAACGTAATTGATTATGTGATCCCATCTAACGATGATGCTTCAAAATCAATAGATAAAATTATGACAAGCGTTTCTAATGCTGTTATCGAAGGTCTAAGTAACCGCAAAGGGGCTGACGAAAAAGCTAAAAATGAAGCAACATCGACAAAATCAGAAACACCAGAAACACCAGAAACAATAGCAAAACCTGTAGTTGAGAAAAAAACTGCTCGTAAAAGAGTAGCTGCTGTGGAGGTTAAGACTACTAAAGAAGTAAAGACTGCTAAAGAAGTTAAGACTGCTGCTGTAGAGGTTAAAACTGACCCTTCATCAGAAGAAGAATAAAAAAAAGAATAATTTTGCGAAAGTCGTTTTGGTTTTATTCTTTTCAGAAATAACTTAAACGACTTTTTTTAATATAATAAATAACTAAAATTTCAATAAAATGGCAAATATAACAGCCGCAGACGTAAAAAAATTAAGAGATGCAACCGGTGCTGGTATGATGGATTGTAAAAAAGCTTTAGTAGAAGCTGACGGTAACTTCGATGAAGCCGTATCTATCTTACGTAAAAAAGGACAAAAGGTTGCAGAAAAAAGAGCTGACAGAGCATCTAGTGAAGGTGCTGCAATAGCAGTAGTAAACGACGCTAAAACGGAAGGTGTTTTAATTGTATTAGGATGTGAAACTGATTTTGTTGGTAAAAACGATGATTTTGTAGCCTTGGCAAAAAGCTTAGCTGAATTAGCAATTAACTGTAACGATCAAGAATCTTTCTTAAATGCAGATTTTGGTGGTATGACTGTTGCAGAAAAAATGATTGAGCAAACTGGAGTTATTGGAGAAAAAGTTCAAATTAATGACTTTAAAAAATTGAGTGCTCCTTTTGTAGGTGCTTATATTCACGGTTATAAAATTGCTGCTTTAGTTGGATTGACTTCTGGTGAAAATAGTGCTGATGTAGTTGCTAAGGATATTGCAATGCAAGTTGCTTCTATGGGAGCTACTACTTTATCTTACAAAGATTTTGATCCTGCATTTGTTGCTTCGGAAACAGAGGCTAGAATTGCTGTAATCGAAAAAGACAATATAGAAAGAGGACGTTTAGGAAAACACCTAATTAATGTACCTGAATATATTTCTAGAGCTCAATTAACTGATGAAATATTAGAAGCTGCTAAAACTAGTTTGCAAGAAGAGTTAAAAGCTGAAGGTAAACCAGAACAAATCTGGGACAGAATTCTTCCTGGTAAATTAGAACGTTTTATTTCTGATAACACGACACTTGACCAAGAGAAATGTTTATTAGATCAAAACTTTATTAAAGACGAAAAACAAAGTGTTGCGAATTACGTAACTTCTAAAGGAAACGAAGTTGTTTCTTTTGAAAGAGTTACTTTAGGATAAGTAAATTTTTACATATAATAAAAAAAACCGATCTATTTTTAGGTCGGTTTTTTTTATTCCTAATTTTCTTCTTAGGGTTGAACACTTTTTTTCTTTATTTT
>OJHY01000361.1_pt1 | contig 12675 bp, 10 predicted proteins | sample 1595301 | NCBI WGS metagenome assembly OJHY01 (sample SAMN05416880, study PRJEB24817) | seawater metagenome | isolation source: Sea water | place: Canada:Atlantic | collected 2013-11 | reverse complement strand
GATTCCTCTACGTCTCGTGGGCTCGGAGATGTGTATAAGAGACAGTAAATACCCTGGGAAAATTTAATATGTGGGGTGATTTTATTGTCTATGAAGGTATTTATGATTTTAGATATGGAAAAATTATAAGAAAAGAAATTGAAGTTGAAAGAGGAGGTACCATTACGTGGGATGGTTTGGCTAGTAAAGCAAATTTAAATTTAAAAGCTATTTATAAAACCAAAGCAAACCCTTCCGCATTATTAGATGATCCAACAATTAACAGGAAAATCCCAGTTGAAGTATTTATAGATTTAACTAATAACATTACACAACCAGATTTATTATTTGACATTAGTTTCCCTGATGTAAGTTCTACTGTTAGAAGTGAATTAGAATATAGACTTCAAACTTCAGAAGAGAGGGAAAAGCAAGCTTTATTTTTATTAACCACAGGTGCTTTTATAAGCAATACAGCTGGACAAAGTGCTGTTTCTGGTACGGTAACAGATGGAGTTAATGCTATTCTTGCTCAAATTTTAACTGATGATGATGCGATTATTAATATCACTCCCTATTACGATATGGGAATAGATACTCAAGAAATTGAAACTCAAGATGAATTTGGAGTGCGATTTTCTACTCAAATCACTGAACGAATTGTAGTAAATGGAAAGGTTGGTATTCCTGTTGGAAAAATTAATGATTCAAGAGTTGCGGGTGACGTTGATGTGCAATGGTTAGTAAATGAAGACGGAAGCTTGCGAATTAACTTTTTTAACCGTCAAGCAGAATTACAATTTATTGGTGAAGATCAAACATTTGAGCAGGGTACGGGTATTTCTTATCAAGTAGATTTTGACACTATTAAAGCACTAATGAATAAAATATTTGGATTAGAAGTTAAATTAGAAAAGCTTAATCCCGATGATGATGAAAAGCCAGCTACTTCAAATAATTAAAATGAAGCAATCATTGATATTTCTATATTTACAGATTTTGGCAATCTAGCAACTTCAACAGTTTCTCTAGCTGGTGCTGTATCTTCATCAAAATAAAAAGCGTAAACTTTATTAATTTCAGTGAAATTATTCATGTCACTTATAAAAATAGTTGACTTTATAACATTTTCAAAAGTCATACCAGCTTCTTTAAGTACGGCTTTTAAATTTTCCATCACCAACTGAGTTTCTTCTTTTATTGAGCCATTAATTAATTCTCCTGTTTTTGGATTAATAGCTATTTGACCAGATGTATATAAGGTATTACCGGATAATACTGCTTGATTATAAGCCCCAATTGGAGCAGGAGCATTTTTAGTAAAAATAATTTTTTTCATATGAATTATCTGTAAAAACAGGATTTTATTTAATTACAACCTTTTATCTGACTCTCTACGTTTATCATATTTGATATCACTAAGCATCGAGGATTTAATACCTATAAACATATACCAGGAAGTACGGGTACCGCCAATTGGAGTCCAATTAAAACTTAACCTCCAACTTTCTAAATCTCTTTGAAATCTAAATTGAGTTAAGGTTATGCCCTTATTTTTAAAATCATAACCCGATGATACTCCAACCTTCCATTTTGGGGAAAATTCTATATTTGAACTAAACATAATAGATTGAGATGATATTTCATTTTGTCTAGTAAAATTCGAATAAGTAACTGTATATGCCATTCTTAAATCCCAGGGAATTGAAAAATTATACCAATTATAATCAGTCTTTGATTTAGGAGTATCCTTGTCGGATTCAATCTGTTCGTTTATTGGTCTAGAATCTCCAAACAAATCATCTGGTCGACCTCCATTTTTAAAAGTTTCAGTTTCGAAATCATCCTCCTCATCACCTTGAAAATCTTTACTTGAAAACGTATAATTAACACTAATATTACCACGGGTTAATCTGAAGAGACTACCTCCATTATTGATGTTGAAATCATTTACTCGAACATTATCGTTATTTAAAGCATAAGGGTCAAGCGATCCATTAAAGTTAAAATCTAATTTTTTTATAATTGGAATACTTCCTGAAAATGTTAATGGATTCCAATTTAAGGAATCGCCAGCAATATTATAAGCAGTATTAAAATTTAAGTTATTTAATAATATTAACTTTTTAGGCTTAATTTTTGTCGTATCCTTATCTCTTACTTTTGCTTCTATCGTATTACTAATAGAGATTCCAACACTACTTGATCTAACATTACCAGGAGCTCCATATAATGATTGTTCAAAACGAGAATATTCTACCACTTGTTCATTAGCAGTAGGATCTACATAGGAATCATAAAATTGATCAAAGGAAGGGTTAACGTTGTAGCTTAAAGAGGGTCTTAATACATGACGCAGTGCTTCTATCTTTTTTCCTTTTCCAAAATTAAACATTCCATACAAAGTAGTTCCAAGACTGGTAGAGAAGTTATAAGTACGATAACTATCAAAGCCTTTAATCGTGTCTTGAATAACGCCTCCCTCACCTTCATTGTATTCTGGGTCATAATATTTTTTAATAGTACTAAAGGCCCATGTCTCTTGATAGGTTGTGTTTAAGGAAGAGCTTAAATTTTTAAATATTTTAAAATTTGTGCTTATTGGTATCGAATGTCTTGCTCCAATTTTCGCATTGTCAAACATTTTAGAAGTAAAAAAGTCAGTATCTGTTGTTTGAATTCTGTTTTCAGCAGCTAAGTTATACTGTAAATTAATATTTTCTAAAATTCCTTTTTTTGAACCAATTTTCGGTTCAAATGGAAATATTCTAGAGACACTAGCGTTTAAGTTTGGTAGAGACATGTTAATAACGTCTGTATTGGTGTTTTGAGAATGAGTTCCCGCAATGGAAAAGTTAATTTGAGGAACTGTTTCAAAAGTTTTTGAATAAGAGACTGAAGAGCTAAGTGTATTTATTAAAGCGCTTGCATTATTGGTTTGATTTATAGACTCATTATAATATTGACTACTTCCTAGATTAACAGATGCAGAAAATCTAGAACTTGGATTTGCTTTTGCATCTTGATTGTGGTTCCATCTAATATTATAAACAGAACTTTCATTAAAATCATCGAAGCCACGTTGACTATTTATTAGTTTTTCAAAACGTAAACTTAAATTTCCTTTAAACTTATAACGCAATGCATATGAAGACTCTGCTCTTATTGCATAACTACCATTAGTGTAATAATCTCCAACTAAGGTTAAATCTAAATAATCATTTATTGCAAAGTAATATCCACCATTCTGAAAGAAAAAACCACGGTCTCTATTGTCTCCAAAACTGGGTATTATAAAACCAGATGTTTGTTCATTAGTTAATGGAAAAAATGCAAAAGGAAGTCCAAGTGGAAGAGGAACATCGGCTATGTACATGTTAGTAAATCCAGTAACAATTTTTTTATTTGGAACAACTTTAGCCTTTCGTGTATAAAAATAGTATTCAGGATTATCAATATCTACAGCAGTTGTAAACTTTATGTTTTTAAGAAAATAAACGGAATCATTAACTTTTTTTGCAACTTCAGCTTTATACCTTACTTCATCTTGTCCTGATCTAGAATTATAAATTAAGGCTTTTTTTGTATCCATATTAAACCTTATAGAATCTGGAATAACTTCATTTTGTGTTTGAGTAAATACGGGTTTTTGTGAATAAATTCCAGCACTATCGATGCCTTTAGCATAAATTTCATTTTTATTATAATCTAAAATAATATAGCCACCTTCAATACGCATATCTTCATAGGTAATGTATGCATTGTTATACATATAAACCTTATTTTCCAATTTGTCCATATAGACATAATCTTCACCATAATAATCAATGATTCCTGTAAGCATTTCTTCTTTAGGCCTTATTGAATCTGACTTAACAGTATCTGTTATAACTTCATTAAATTCTGGAAGGATTGATTTTTTATTTATAGAAATAGTATCTGTTAGTTCTATTATAGGGATTATAGTTTCATTTTTAACAGGAATTTCTTGAGAATAGGAAAAAGTGTTGCATAAAAGCAGCAGTGGAAATGTTGCTAATAAAAAATGCCTAAAAGTTTGCAATGTTACGATACCTTTTTTTTGTAAATTTGGCTTAGTAATTGTATATCTAGATTCTTAAAGATACAGCATCAAAAATAAGCATATTTTTTATGTGATTTTTTTTAAAAGGAATATTTTAACAATACTACTATAATCAACACGTTAAGCTTAAATAATGATTAGTAAATGCTTATGAAAAACAAATTATTTTATTTTTTTTTACTATTCGCAGTCATTCTTACTTCATATTCGTTTAATATTATTACAATCAATGTAGAGAAGCCATTTATTGTAGTTTTAGACGCTGGTCACGGAGGACACGACCCTGGTAATTTAGGAAATGGTTATAAAGAGAAAGATATTGCTCTAAACATTGTACTTGAAGTTGGGAAAATTTTAGAAAAGCAAGATAATTTTAAAGTAATTTATACTCGTAAAACGGATATCTTCATTAAACTACATGAAAGAGCACCCATTGCGAACAAAGCAGATGCAGATTTGTTTGTTTCGATTCATTGTGATGCTTTTACAAATAATGCATATGGAGCTGGCACATTTGTTTTAGGTTTACATCGATCTCAAGCTAATTTTGAAGTTGCAAAACGAGAAAATGAAGTGATATTTTTAGAAGACGATTATCAAGAAAACTATGAAGGTTTTGACCCAAACTCTCCTGAATCATTAATAGGAATGACTTTAATGCAGGAAGAATATTTAGATCAAAGTATATTACTAGCATCTTTAATTCAAAATAATTTCACTAATAATCTGAAGAGAAAAGATCGAAGCGTTAAACAAGCTGGTTTTATGGTCCTTTATAAAAGTTATATGCCTAGTATTTTAGTGGAGACAGGTTTCTTGACTAACAAAAAAGAAGGAGCTTATCTTAATTCTTTAAAAGGTCAAAAAGAAATGGCTAATGAAATTGCTAAAGGAATAATAACTTATAAAAAGAGTTTATCATCTGTTACTGACAATCCACAAAATTCATTTATTAAACAAGAAGAAATTGATGAAACTATTGAAATTGTTGAAGAGCATATCTTTAAAGACTATACCTTTAAAGTACAACTTGCAGCATCGAGCACTAAATTAAGTTTGGAACCCTACAACTTTAACGGATTAAAAGATGTTTCAAGAAAAAAAGAAGGTAAATTGTATAAATATTATTACGGAGCAACATCAGATTATAATAAAATACAATTAATGAAAAAATTTGCCAAAGAAAAAGGACATGATTCTTGTTATATAGTAGTCTTCAAAGAAGAAAAAAAATTAAAACTTACCGATGTTTTAAATTCTGTAGACAAATAATCCTATTTCATCAATTTATTTATAAATTTGTTAATAATAAAAAATACCTAATCATTGAAAATACCAAAAGAAGTTAAAACAGGATTACTTGCCATTTTTGCCATATTATTATTAATTTATGGCTACAGTTTCCTTAAAGGATCTGATCTTTTTTCTAAAGAAAGAACATTTTTTGTTTCCTATAAAAATGTTGCAGGACTTGCTGTTTCCGCTCCTGTAACCATAAATGGGTATGCAATAGGGCAAGTTAAAAATATTGATTTTGAAAATAAAAAAGGCAGCTTATTAGTAACTTTTAAAATAAATAAGGATTTTGATTTTTCAAAAAATAGTATTGTTCGTATTTATAGTACTAGTGTAATAGGTGGTAATGCATTAGCTATTATACCAAATATAGATAAAAATAATATTGCTAAAAGTGGAGATACCCTAAAAGGTGAAATAGAAAAAGGAATGTTAGAGTCATTATCTAATAGTATAAAACCATTAGAAGATAAGATTTATAAAACGCTTTCTGGCCTTGATACCTTACTTTACAATTTTAACTCAGTTTTAAATGATGGCACTAAAAACAATTTAAAAGATGCCATTGGAAGTCTAAATAAAACAATGAAATCTTTTGAAGGAGTTTCTTCAGGGTTAAACTCATTATTAATTGAAAACAAGTCAAAACTGGACAGTACCTTTTCTTATCTTAAAACTACTACAAACAATTTAGCAAGTTTTTCAGATTCGTTAGCACAAGTGGATATAAAAGCTATGGCTACAAATTTGGAATCTACTTTAGAAAGTTTTGATGCAGTAATGAAAAAAATTGAACAAGGAGAAGGTAGCATTGGTAAACTTGTGAATGATGAAAAACTCTACGATAACTTAGATGCTGCTTCTAAAGAATTGGAAGAATTATTAAGGGACTTAAAAGAAAACCCAAAACGTTATCTTCATATTTCTGTTTTTGGAAAGAAAGCAAAAGAATATAAAGTTACAGAAACCGAAAAAAAATAGTTAATGCAATACATACCCAATATTCTGTTTTTAATTCTTCTTCTTGTTGGTTCGGGCTTTTTTGTAAAAAACAGCAAAAAAATAATCCGTAATATTAAATTGGGTTATAAGGGTAATGATTTAGATCATAAAAAAGAACGATGGACTAACGTATTTCGAATTGCATTGGGCCAATCTAAAATGGTTGTTAGGCCAATAGCGGGAATACTTCATGTTGTCGTATATGTTGGTTTTGTAATCATTAATATTGAGGTGTTAGAGATAATTATTGATGGTCTTTTTGGTACCCACCGTATTTTCTCTGGTTTAGGTACGCTTTATAATATTTTAATTGCTTCTTTTGAACTGTTAGCTTTTTTAGTTTTAGTTAGTGTAATTATTTTTTGGATTCGTAGAAATATAAAAAGGATAAAACGTTTTTTATCCCCAGAAATGAAAGGTTGGCCAAAAAATGATGCCAATATTATTTTGTATTTTGAAATGGTTTTAATGTCATTATTTTTAATAATGAATGCTACCGATTATCAACTTCAAATATTAGGAGCTGAACATTATACAAAAGCAGGAAGTTTTCCAATTAGTAGTTTTTTATTACCACTTTTCGAAAACCTTTCACAAAGCAGTTTAATAATTTTAGAACGTTCTGCTTGGTGGTTGCATATTACTGGAATATTCATCTTTTTAAACTATTTATACCTTTCAAAACATCTGCATATTTTATTGGCATTTCCAAATGTTTATTATGGCAGTGTATCACCTAAAGGGAAATTTAAAAATTTGGAGTCAGTAACAAATGAGGTAAAGTTAATGATGGATCCAACTGTCGATCCTTTTGCTGCGCCAGCTGAAGGAGTTAGTGTTCCTGCAAAATTTGGAGCTAGTGATGTGTTAGATTTAAGTAGAACACAATTATTAAATGCTTATACTTGTACTGAATGTGGGCGTTGCACGAGTAATTGTCCAGCAAGTCAAACTGGTAAAAAATTATCTCCTCGAAAAATCATGATGGATACAAGAGACCGTCTCGAAGAAATAGGAAAAAACATTGATACCAACGGAGTATTTATACCAGATAATAAACAATTATTAGGAGACTATATAACTAAAGAAGAACTTTGGGCCTGTACTACTTGTAATGCTTGTGTTGAATCTTGCCCTGTAAGCATAGATCCTTTATCTATTATAATGGATATGCGTCAATATCTAGTTATGGAGCAATCTGCAGCACCTAATGAACTTAATATAGCAATGACCAATATTGAAAATAACGGTGCCCCTTGGCCCTATAATCAAATGGATCGATTGAATTGGAAAAACGAATAATATGAAAAAAGAACCTATAAAAATAAAGTTACAAAGTAAAGTAATAGATGGCGAATTTGTTAGTCCTAGGCATCCTGATGGTATTAAAAATTATCTGATAGACATTGATGGTACTATTTGTGATGATATTCCAAATGAAGAACCAGAAAGAATGTTAACGGCAAAAGTTTATCCAGATGCTTTAGAAACATTAAACAAATGGTATAAAGAAGGACATATTATTTGTTTTTTCACATCACGAACCGAAGAGCATAGAGAGTATACTGAAACTTGGCTAGAAAAAAATGGATTTAATTATCATTCTATGTTAATGGGAAAACCACGAGGAGGTAATTATCATTGGGTAGATAATCATCTGGTAAAAGCAACTCAATTTAAGGGTAAATTTACTGATTTGGTTGAAAAAAAAGTGACCATAAAAGTTTTTGATGATTAATATAAAGGTCGTCATAATTATATTCTTATCAGGGTTTTATTTCATATCAAATGCCCAATCAATTATTGGAGAGTGGGAAACATTTGATGATTTAACTGGTGATAAACTATCTGTAGTTGAAATTTATAATATCAACGATATTTATTTTGGAAAGATTACCCATTTATTTGAAGACCCTTTAGATTCAGTTTGTGATCAATGTTCCGATGATAATTATAACAAACCAATTGTTGGTTTAGTAATTATTAAAAACTTAATTAAAGATGATGATGAATATAATGAAGGCACAATATTAGATCCAAACAATGGAAAATCATACAAATGTTACTTGGAATTGATAGGTGATAATAAATTAAAATTAAGAGGGTATATTGGGTTTTCTATATTGGGAAGAACACAATATTGGCAAAGAAAAATATAAAAAATGAGTAATACATTAAAAGTGCCAACCATGGCTGAGCTTTTAGCTCAAGGGAAACAACCTGAAGTACTATTTTGGGTGGGCTGTGCTGGAAGTTTTGACGATAGAGCAAAAAAAATAACAAAAGCATTTGTAAAAATATTAAATAAAGCAAATATTGAATTTGCTGTATTGGGAGCTGAAGAGAGTTGTTCAGGAGACCCCGCTAAACGTGCAGGGAACGAATTTTTATTTCAAATGCAGGCAATGATGAATATTCAAGTTTTGGATGGTTATGAAATTAAAAAAATTGTTACTACCTGTCCTCATTGTTTTAATACCTTAAAAAATGAGTACCCTAATTTAGGTGGGAATTATGAGGTAATGCACCATACTCAATTTTTAAAAGCCCTTCTTAATGAAGGTAGATTAAAAGTTGAAGGGGGAAAGTTTAAAGGAAAAAGAATTACGTATCACGATCCTTGCTATTTGGGTAGAGCAAATAATGAATATCAAGCGCCTAGAGATTTGCTTAAAAAATTAGAAGTAGAACTTATTGAAATGCGAAGATGTAAATCTCAAGGTTTATGTTGTGGTGCTGGTGGTGCACAAATGTTTAAGGATGCTGAACCCGGTGAAAAAGAAATAAATATTGAAAGAACAGAAGAAGCTATTGAAACTTCACCTTCTATAATTGCAACTGGTTGTCCTTTTTGTAATACAATGGTAACCGATGGAGTGAAGTTTAAAAAGAAAGAAGGCGAAGTAGAAGTATTGGATATAGCAGAAATGATTATTAATGCAGATGAATTATAATAATGATAAAAGATTTTAAAGATTTACCTGATGATTCTAGGCTATGGATTTATCAATCTAATAGAAAACTAAGCGAAATAGAAATTGGAATTATAGAACCGAAAATAATCGATTTTTTAAACCAATGGACTGCCCATGGAAAAGATTTGGATGCAGGGTATGAAATTAAATACAATCGTTTTATTGTTTTAGGATTAAATCAAGAAAATGCATCAGCCTCAGGTTGTAGTATTGATGCTTCTGTTAATTTTATTCAATCTTTAGAAAAAGAATTTGGAATTGATTTAATGGATAAAATGAATGTTACTTATTATAACGGAGATTTTATTGCTCATAAATCATTAATCGATTTTAAAAAAATGGCCAAAGCAAAATCGGTGTCTAAAAATACTGTGGTATTTAATAATTTAGTTAATACAAAAATCGACTATATTGAAAATTGGGAAGTTCCTGCAAAAGATAGTTGGCACAATAGATTTCTAGCATAGTTTTTGTTAACTTTCTTTTATGAAAAAACTATTTTTAATCTTATTAGTTCTATTCTTTTCATTTACTGGAATTTCTCAACAGATATATCCTCTTTTAGTTGAAAACGATCAATTAAATCAAAAAAAATGGGTAGATAGTATTTATAATTCGATGACTCTAAAAGAAAAAGTTGGACAATTATTTATGGTAGATGTCTTCTCTAGTGATCCTAAATCGAAAAATGATAAAATTGATTCATTAATAAAAAACCAACATATTGGAGGAATCATTTTTTCTAAAGGAGGCCCAAAACGCCAAGCAAAGTTAAATAACCATTATCAAAACATCTCAAAAACACCTTTGATTATGGCAATGGATGCAGAATGGGGTCTAGCAATGCGTTTGGATTCTACTTTTGCATATCCCTGGAACATGACACTGGGTGCCATTACTAATAATGAAATAATTTATAAAATAGGCAAACAAATAGGTGAGCATACCAAAAGAATTGGTATGCATATTAATTTTTCACCTGTTGTAGATATTAATACAAATCCAAACAACCCTATCATTGGAAATCGTTCTTTTGGAGAAGATCGTGATAATGTTACAGAAAAAGCATTATCGTATATGCGCGGAATTCAAAGTGTTGGAATATTGGCAAACGCTAAACATTTTCCTGGACATGGGGATACTGAAAAGGATTCGCATAAAACCTTACCAACCATTTCTTTTTCAAAAAAACGTTTAGACAGTATAGAGTTATATCCCTATAAGAGATTAATAGAAGCAGGTTTAAGTAGTGTAATGATTGCTCATTTAAACGTACCTTCATTAGAACTTAGAGCTAATTTTCCTTCTTCTTTATCTAAAAACATTGTGACTAATTTATTGCAAAAAGATTTGGAATTTAATGGTTTGGTTTTTACTGATGCATTAAATATGAAAGGAGCTTCTAATTTTAAAAAACCTGGAGAAATAGATTTAGCTGCTTTTTTAGCTGGAAACGATGTGTTATTAATTTCAGAAAGTATTCCAAAAGCACAGCAACTTATAATGAAAGCTTTTAATGACGGTCGAATAGATGAAGCTCGTTTAGAACGTTCAGTTAAAAAGATATTATACGCAAAATATAAGGTTGGATTAAACAATTATCATCCTGTTGATATGAATAATTTAGTGGAAGATTTAAATACTCCATTGGATAATGTACTTTATGAAATGGCTATGAAAAATGCATTGACGGTACTGAAAAATAAACGCTTAATTGTTCCTGTTAAAAAATTAGCCAACACCAAAATAGCCTATGTTCATTTTGGTGACGACTCAGGTGAATACTTTTTAAGTCAACTTCAAAAATATACTAAAGTTGATTGGGTAAAAGCAAAGACCTTAGACGAATACAATAAAAAATTAAAAGAATACGATCTTACGATTATTGGTTTTCATAAATCGAATGTAAATCCTTGGAAAGAATATAAGTTTACCGAAATTGAATTGACGAGATTATATGAAATTGCTAGAAATAACAAAGTAATACTAGATGTATTTGCTAGACCCTATGCATTAATAGACCTTAAGTTAACTTCGAATATTGAAGGGATTATAATGTCCTATCAAAATAGTAAAGTTTCTCAAGAACTTTCTGCTCAATTAATTTTTGGAGCTATAACAGCTAAAGGCTCTTTACCCGTATCTATAGGCGAAAAGTTTCCATTAAATACAACTAATTTCACAAGAAACCAGAATAGATTACAATATGGAACTCCAGAAAGTGTTGGAATTAATTCTATCAAGTTAAATAAAATAGATTCATTAGCAACTTTAGGTTTGATAGAAGATATGATGCCAGGCGCTCAAATTTTAGTGGCAAGAAAAGGAAAAGTTATCTACCATAAAACTTTTGGACATCACACTCAACTTAAGAAAATAAAAGTTTCAGAAGATGATGTTTACGATGTTGCTTCTTTAACCAAAATTTTGGCGACATTACCAATGATAATGGAATTAGTAGATAATGGAACTATTAACTTAAACACTAAAATTTCAGAACTATTACCAGATTATATAGGATCTAACAAAGAAGATATCACACTTCAACAAATGTTGTCCCATTATGCACGTATAAAATCTTGGATACCATTTTATATCAATACCTTAGACTCTTTAAAACAACCTGATATTAAGTACTATTCGAAGAATAAATCTAGAAAATTTAGTATTCAAGTGGCCAATGGTTTGTATGCACGAAATGATATAAAAGACTCTATTTATCTTCAAATTATGGAAAGCGAATTATATCCCAAGTTAAAGTATAAATACAGTGATTTACCATATTATATTCTTAAAGAATATTTAGAAGATTACTATAATAAACCCATGCAAAATTTGGTACAACAACATTTTTATAAAACTTTAGGAGCTAATAACACGACTTACTTACCCCTAGAAAAATTTCCTCTAGATAAAATACCCCCAACAGAGGAAGATGACTATTTTAGAATGCAGAAAATTCAAGGTTTTGTAAATGACCAAGGAGCAGCTATTTTAGGAGGAGTAAGTGGACATGCTGGTTTGTTTAGTAATGCAAATGATATCGCTAAAATTATGCAAATGTATCTTTGGAAGGGTAGTTATGGTTCTGTTACTTATTTAAGACCAGAAACACTCGATTTATTTAATACCTGTAATTATTGTGATGTTGATGTAAGGAGAGGAGTTGGTTTCGATAAACCCCAATTAGAAGATGTTGGTCCTACATGTGGTTGTGTTTCAATGGATAGTTTTGGCCATAGTGGGTTTACAGGAACATTTACCTGGGCAGATCCAGAGCAAGATATAATTCTGTCTCTTATACACATCTCCGAGCCCACGAGACGTAGAGGAATCTCG
>OJHY01000357.1_pt1 | contig 12770 bp, 14 predicted proteins | sample 1595301 | NCBI WGS metagenome assembly OJHY01 (sample SAMN05416880, study PRJEB24817) | seawater metagenome | isolation source: Sea water | place: Canada:Atlantic | collected 2013-11 | reverse complement strand
GGAGTCGTCGGCAGCGTCAGATGTGTATAAGAGACAGCCTGTATATCGAAGGCGAGAACCGCACCCGCAGCTGGGAGAAAGATGGCGTCAAGCGCTACACCACAGAGGTGGTCGGCCAGTTCTTCCGGATCCAGCCCAGTGGCAGCGCCAGCAGTAACGATTACCAATCTGAGCCAGACCCTGCTGCAGCTGATGCGCCAGCAACCCAAACCCCACCAGACAACTTTGATGACGACATTCCCTTTTGAATGATCACTGGTTGCATACAGGGAGAAGACCGTGACAACTGTAGATTTCAACACACAGTATGGACTGAACTTTGACGGCAAGATCAATGTTGATCTGTTCGCTGGTGGTGGTGGCGCAAGTACCGGAATTGAAATGGGTACCAGCCGCCCGGTGCATATTGCTATCAACCACGATCCTGATGCAATCAGCCAGCATAAGGCGAACCATCCCCATGCTGAGCACTATGAAAGTGATGTGTTTGAGGTGGACCCTGTAGAGGCCTGTCGCGGTCGCCGCGTTGCTCACCTTCACGCAAGCCCGGATTGCACACACCATAGTCAGGCAAGCGGTGGCCAGCCACGCGAGCGAGCTATCCGCTCATTGTCCTGGGTGGTTCACCGCTGGGCGGGAAAGGTGCGCCCTGATGTCATCACCCTGGAGAACGTATCTCAAATCCTGCAGTGGTCACCACTGGTTGCAAAACGCTGCCGTAAAACCGGCCGAGTCATGAAGCTGGACCGAACTGTAGCGGCACCTGGAGAGGTTGTGCCAGTCAGTCAGCAGTACCTGGTACCCAACAAGAAAAAGCGAGGTCACAACTGGCGGCACTTCATTGATGGGTTGAAGAAGCTGGGCTATGCCGTAGAGTCGAAAACACTGAAGGCCTGCGACTATGGCGCACCGACTACTCGAGAACGTCTGTACTTGATCGCTCGATGTGATGCTAAGCCTATCGTTTGGCCAAAGCCGACTCACGCAGAGAAACCAGCCAAAGACCAAAAGAAATGGCGCACTGCTGCCGAGTGCATTGACTGGTCATTGCCGGGCAAGTCCATCTTTAACCGGAAGCGTCCCCTGGCAGATGCAACCATGCGCCGGATTGCCAAGGGTGTGCAAAAGTATGTTCTGGATGCCAAAGAGCCTTTCATAGTCACATGCAACCATGGTGGCGAGCGATTCCGTGGCCAAGGCCTGGATCGTCCATTACCAACAATCACAGCGGCACATGACGCACACGGCCTTGTAGATGCAACCCTCGCCCCCTTCCTGACAGAGCATGCCAACAGCGCCAACCAGCGCAACATGAGTGTAGCCGATCCTCTGCGCACAATAACCGGCTACCCAAAAGGTGGGGCCTTTGCCCTTTCAAACACTGTACTGGCGCCAGCGATAATCAATTGCGCGAACAGTAAAACGACTGGACGGGGAGTCAATGCATGGGGCCCTGAAGAACCTATCAGAACCATAACCTCTGCTCCTGGCTTTGCTCTCGCCACTGCCTATCTAGCGCAGATGAATGGCGGATTCAACACCACGCCCGGGCATGATGCGCGCCAGCCAATGAGCACCATTACGAACACTGGCAGTCAGCAGCAACTGGTAACTGCGCACTTGGCACACCTCAGAGGAAACTGTGATTCACGCGGGATAAATGAGCCGCTGCGAACTATAAGCGCTGGTGGTGAACACCATGGCCTTGTTGAGTGCCTGTTGTCTCCTGAGCACAAAGAAGGTGCGCTGCGAGTGTCAGGTTTCCTGATGCAGTATTACTCAGAGGGTGGCCAGTGGAGCGGACTGGACGCACCAGTAAACACCATCACGACAAAAGACCGCCTGGCTCTGGTCACCGTCTGGATAGCCGGCAATCCGTTTGTGATTGTCGATATCAGGCTTCGCATGCTTACTCCGCGTGAGCTGTATCGCGCCCAGGGGTTTCCTGACATCTACATCATCAACATTGGCCATGACGGTCGAGTGTTCCCCAAATATAAGCAGGTTCGATTCGTGGGCAACTCAGTAAGTCCGCTGCCCATGTCAGCTATTGCTAAGTCGAACCTTGACCCTGAGCCAGTGCAAGCAATGGTGGCAGCATGAAAGCAGATAGATTTTTCCTCGCATGCTTGCGCGATACCGTTGGCAGCAATGTTTCATTCCATTGCAAAGACGGGAAAGGCTACAGCACTGCCCTGCATTTGGCGCATGAGTATACAAGGGAACAAGCCCAATCTGCCTGGGATCGTGGCCGTGACTTTGATTTGCCACTGAATGCCGACATGGTAGAGGAGCTCTCTGTATTCCATGTTGATTGCCAATACCTGCCGACTGAGACAGTGGTTGAGGAAGGGTGCCAGGGGTATGTGGCGTTCGTGAAAGGCAAGTGGAATGGCAATGACGTTTACTGGATTACGAACAAAGGCCTCCCAACCTGCGACTTTAACAAAGCTGCTGTATTTGATGCGCCAGGTGATGACGATCAGCTTGCCTGGGTGCCCCTCGCTCTAGCCATAAAGCACGAACGCAGAACCTTTTGTATCGATCTGATCAATCGTCGTCGAATGATTCAAGCCTCCGGCCTGGTTACACCTGGTCACGTTAAGCGCTCCAGGCGCCGGGGAAATTCATCTGGCAAGACACGCTGGAACTGTCCTGCCTGCGGCAAAATCTCATGGCAATACAACCCCTATGATTTTGAAGGGTGCAACGACATTTATTGTGAGGGAGCAGCATGAAAGTCACACCAATGCTTTTCAAAGATGAAATGGTCAGGGCCGTTGTGGATGGCCGGAAGACGCAGACGCGCCGATTGCTTAAAGTGCCAGACGGATGGTCGGTTGAGTCGCCATGCGGAAACCCTGCTGTCACTGGAATGATAACAAGCAAACACCCAAAGCAAGGAAAATTTGGAGTGTTCATCAGTCGTGATTCAAGCGGGTTTACAGAAAGAGATATTGTGGTCTGCCCCTACGGCAAGCCAGGGGATCTTATCTATGTGCGTGAAGCGCATATTAGAGGACATGCAGTAGGCGGATACCAGCCACATGTCGACCCTGATAAAGACCCTAGTGGCCCAACAGTGGACATCATCTACCGTGCAGACGATGGCCCGAACGAAAGGTCAGCAGGCCCATGGACTCCTTCAATCCACATGCCCCGATGGGCTTCGCGCCTAACGCTAAAAATCAAAAGCATTCGCGTAGAGCGGCTGCAGGATATTAGCGAAGAGGATGCGAAGGCTGAGGGATCGCATGTAGTGACTTTCCCGCTTACAGATGAACAGCAATCAATGACCGATAGGTTTCGCTCTCTCTGGAAATCAATCAACGGCTCCGACTCCTGGAATACAAACCCCTGGGTTTGGCGGATTCAATACGAGCCAATCATACAGAACGTGGATGTTTATCTGAGTGAACTGGAGGAAGCAGCATGAGCAAACGATTCGCAAGCGCCAGCGTACATCCACTGAGCTGGCCTGACGGCTTCCCTCGAACAAAGCGGACTGAGAGCAGCCGGTTTAAGTCAACGCTCCATGCAGCCCTTGAGAACGTCCAGGACGCATTGCGTAAATTCGCCACTGACTCTGGCAAGAAAATGGAAGATGTGGTTATTAGCAGCAACTACAGCCTGTCTGATACCAAGCCAAAGGATGCCGGTGTCGCCGTCTACTTCACATGGGATGGTGAGCGAACCTGTATTCCAGTTGATCGTTATCAACTGGTCCAGGACAACTTGCAGGCCATTTTCCATTGCATTGAAGCCAAACGGACAATGCTCAGGCACGGAGGCATCAACCTGGTGAAAGCTGCATTCAGAGGATATGCCGCCCTGCCCGATCCGTCATCAATGACCTGGCGCGATGTACTTGGGTATCAGGGCGACAGCCTGGAAGAGTGCCGGCAGGCATGGAAAAAATTAGTGCGCCTGCATCACCCTGACCGATCTGGTGGCAATGCCGAAATGGCAGCGGCTATCAATGCAGCCTGGGAAGTGGCTCAGGAGGTCCTGTCGTGACAATCATTCCTAGATTTATCAGAGCCAAGGAAGCACCGGCTTACTTGGGCATGGATCGCAACAAATTCAACAGGGATATAAAGCCTCAACTGACCGTTATTGAGCTCGGCAAGCAATCACGAGCCTATGACCGACTTGACCTGGACGCCGTTGCCGACGATATTAAGTCCCGCAATGGGCGTCTCCCTGAATGTTTAAAAGGGGATGCAAAATGGCAACAAAAAGAACGCCAGGGCTCACGAAACGTGGGGATATCTGGCATGTCGACAAGAAAGTCCAGGGGTACGGAAGACTTTGCGAAAGCACTGGCTGCAGTGACCTCGAAGCAGCAAACCGGTACATAGAAGACCGTCTCTACGAGATTCGTCAGGCAATAGCAGCCGGCCGCCCTCCCATTTATTGGAGGGAGGCAGCTACTAAGTACCTCACCGAGTATCAGGAAAAGGCTTCTATTGGCGATGATGCACTTCACTTACAAGCACTGGATCCTTACATAGGTGACAATCTGCTCGAAGAGGTGCACGACGATACGCTTAGGTCGTTTATTCAAAGCCGCCGGGATGCAGGCATCAGAACAAGCTCTATCAATCGTGCGCTCGCGGTAGTTAGGCGTATTCTTAACCTATGTGCTCGCTCTTGGCGACTGACATCAGGGAAGACCTGGCTGGAGACTTCACCGTTAATCACGATGCAGAAGCCCCCGAAAGGCCGTAGTGATGCCAGGAAGCCCTACCCTCTAGACTGGGACGAACAGGAGAAACTGTTTCAAAACCTTCACACCAGGCTAGCCAGAATGGCCTTGTACAAGGTCAACACTGGTTGTCGTGAATCAGAAGTATGCGGACTTCGCTGGGAATGGGAGTGGAAAACAACTATCGATGAACTTCGAGGCCGTGTTTTCATCATACCTGGCGGTGCAGAATTGCTACCTGGTTCAGGTCGAAGTCGTAGTGTGAAGAACCGGGAAGACAAATTGATAGTGCTCAACGACATTGCTTTTTCTGTCGTCGATAGCTGTCGAGGTGATCATCCTGAACGGGTGTTTGTATCTGAGTCCGGAAAACCGATTAATCGCATGCATACGACCGCATGGAAGTTTGCATGGATTCGTGCGGGTTTACCGGATGATGGGAAACATCTTAAAGGTGTACACAATTTACGGCACACATGTGCCACCAGGCTGAGAGCTGCTGGTGTAACGAAGGAAACCAGGTCAGTGATCATGGGTCACAAGAATGCCGATATGACGACTCATTATTCAGCTGCAGGCATTATGGAGATATTAGAGGCTGTAAACAGGCTTTGTAGCGTGTCCCGCAAAACTCCCGCACTTACGCTAGTAAAGGTGCGTTCGGGAACATCGGGGTAAGCTAAATGCTTGGGAATAAAGGGAAAGAAATGGCGCACCCGGCACGATTCGAACGTGCGACCACCTGATTCGTAGTCAGGTACTCTATCCAGCTGAGCTACGGGTGCGTTAAGAGGGGCGTATTATATAGAAATCTGCGTATTTTCAAAGTGTTTTTTGAAATTTTTTGCTTAAAAATAGTGCTTTCTCGGGGTTGACAGGGCCTGGATGGCGACCTTGTTGTCACTACTGCCACTGTCGGGACTGACATGCTAAACTGCTGGGTGGCCTGAGAAAGCGGCCTGAGTATAATAGTAAACGATAATAATCATCTTTTTTTGACGTTGTTTTAGCAGGTAACCCTATGAAAGCAGTATTTTCCGCGCTGGCGGCCCCTTCCCGCTTACTGTCAATTGCTGTGTTGATGTCACTGGCGGGCACAGCGACAGCGGAATATGAGCGTGGTCTCAGCCAGTACGAGCAGGGCAATTATGACCGCGCGTTAATGGAATTCCGAACAGATGCCAATATTGGCCATACCCAGGCCATGCGCAAGCTCGGCGAGATGTACATGGCAGGTGAAGGTGTCGAAAGCCCAGATCCCGTTCAGGCGGTTAAATGGCTGACTCTGGCCTATTTGCAAGGTGACAGCGAGTTGGTGTCTACACTGGAGAGCATTCGTCAGGACATCAGCGAATCACAACTGGTTGCTGGTGAGCAGGCAGCACTGGACTGGCTGGAAGATGCCATGCTGTCCGACTTCGGTCGTGATGACGTCAGCGAGCTGTATGAGTCATTCTAAAGTCTGGTTGGGCCTGGCATTCCTCATGCTGGAGGCAATGGCTTTCAGCGTTCCTGCACTGGCCCAGCAGCCTGTGGAGACGCCTCCACCAGCACAGAAGGTCCCTGAACCTGCCCCGGCGGCTACTGTCGACAACCAGACTGAGCAGATTCCGTCTGCGCCCGTAGCACCAAAGCGGATAACGCTGGAGAACCTTCGTCAGCGTGCTGAAAATGGTGAGGCTGGGGCGCAGTTTCAGCTTGCCCATCGATACCTCAATGGTGAAGGCGTAACCGCTGACAACTTTATTGCCCTGCAATGGTTCGCTCGTGCGGCTGAACAAGGTAATCCCAACGCCCAGTACAACATCGCAGTGATGTATCTCAACGGCATTGGTGTGATTCAGGATAATGCCGCGGCCGTCGACTGGTTTCGGCAAGCCGCCGATAATGGCGATGCCCAGGCTCAGTTCACGTTGGCAATCATCTTGTTCAATGGCCAGTATGATGTGCCTCAGAATGTACCCCAGGCTTATAAGTGGTTTACACTGGCCGGATCAGCTGGTATCCGCGAGGCGGCTGCCAATGCGGTGCTGATTCAGGAGATGATGCCACCTGGACAAGTGGAAATGATGCAGCAGGAAGCCCTGAAGTGGATTGAAAGCTACGAATCCCGACAAACCCATTCGAACTGAAGACCGCATAAAATTCCAATTATGAGCCGCAACCTGTTTTCATTCCGCCCCCTCCTGCCCTGGACCCTCCTGTTAAGCCTGTTGCCAGCCCTGGCTTTCCCACAGTCTTCAGGAAACAGTGTGCAACTGGCCGACGAGAATACCGAGCTACCGGATTACAGCACCTATTATGAAGGTGTTGATGCCATGGACGCTGGGGATATGGATCGTGCGGTAACAGCATTCAGGGAATCAGCAGAAAACGGGGTTGCCATTGCCCAGTACAACCTTGGCGTGCTTTACTTCTCAGGCCGCGGTGTGGAGCAGGATTATCAACAGGCATACCGATGGACACGGATGGCTGCAGAACAAGGCTTCGTTAACGCACAGGCTAACCTGGGAACGTTGTACTACAACAACCTTGGCGTCAGCGATGGCTGGTCAACTTTTTGGCCCATCTCATACTTTCTGCGTCCATCCCGGCTGAAAGAAGCTGCCAGGTGGTATCGTGCTGCGGCCGACCAGGATCATGGTCAGGCACAATATTTTCTCGCCACGCTGTATGAGTCGGGTGCCGGAGTAGAAAGGGATCTGGTAAAGGCTTATCAGTGGACGAAACTGGCGATTGATAATGAAGTGCCCGAGGCAGAGGCGTTACTAACGCAACTGGAAAGCACCATGACCCAGGCGCAACGAATGACAGCAGAGTCTGATTATGCAACCTGGGTGCTGGCAAATCGGGGCTAATCCGCTGCAGCACAACGATGATCTTGCATCATCCCTGTTTTCTGGCAGCAATCTCCCGAATCCGTGCCACCATGGCCTGTAAACCGCTACCGCGGGTCGGGCTGAGGTGACGCATCAGATCGACTTCCCCAAAATAACCTTCGATATCAAAATCCAGGATTTGTTTTGGTGTTTTGCCATTGTATGCAGCCATGACAATAGCCAGTAAACCTTTGACAATAAAGGCATCACTGTCGACTGAGAAATACAGGCGATCTCCCTCTTCCCGGCTCACCAGCCAGACCTGGCTCTGACAGCCCCGGATCAGATTCTCATCCTGGCGCGCCTCTTCGGGCAGCGGTTGCAGTTCCTTACCCAGATCAATGATGTACTTGTAGCGATCATCCCAGCTATCGAAAAAACCCAGTGTTTCAATAATATCTTCGCTGGTGATGTCTGTGCCAAACTCTTTTGTCATGCTTTTTCCTGATCAATTCCTAATCTGACGCCTGATCTTCTTGAGTAGTGGGTGAAGTTCAGCTCATTGCAAGCCTCAGAAAAACATCCCGGTTTCCAGCTGGGCTTCTTCACTCATCATGTCCCGGTTCCAGGGCGGGTCAAACACCAGTTCGACCGCGACCTGTTTAACATTCGGGACCTTGCGGACGCGATATTCCACATCACCAACGAGCACTGGCCCCATGCCACAACCCGGTGCTGTCAGGGTCATATCAATACTGACTGTTGATGTTGCCTGATCGATGACAACCTTGTATATCAGTCCCAGATTAACCAGGTCGACGGGGATTTCAGGATCGTAGACAGTACCCAGCGCTTCCCAGACCTGCGCCTCATCTATCTCGGGGCCAGTGGGCTCTGGAAAACTTAGTGTTTCTGGTTCCAGCCCTAGCCTCGCCGCATCCGTACCATCCACACGCAGCATCTGTCCCTGATGGACTACCGTGTAATTACCGCCCAGAGCCTGGGTAATACTGACAAAGCTGTCCTTGGGGATTTCTACTGGCGTGCCATCTGGCACTCGGCGTGCAGGACAATTCTCCTGCGCCACAACCATCTGTCTTTGCATGGATACTCCAAATTCCAACCAGTCGCATCGCGACGGTATACAGCGGTAGCGCTATCAGACTACTGAGAAACTTTCGCCGCAACCACAATGGTCCTTGGCATTCGGGTTCAAAAAGCGCAACTGGCGATTCACGCCCTCGGTAACCAGATCAATTTCTGTCCCATTGACCACACCCAGACTGCCTTTATCAATCAAGAGCAGCACATCATCATTAAGTGCCTGCTCAACATCATTGGCTTCCGCCTGCTTAACCAGGTCTACGACATACATAAACCCGGTGCAGCCACTTTCTTTGACGCTAAGACGAACCGCGGTTGCCTCGCCATCTTGTGTGAGCTGACGCTTAAAATGCGCGATAGCAGCTGGCGTTACGGAAACGGCTGCAGCAGCCGGATTAAAAGACTCAACTGTCATATGCCACCCCCTGCAATATCCTTGATAATCATGAATTAACTTAGCAGTTTTCGCGCACTGGCCAGTGCCGAAAACAACCGATCGATTTCTTCGTGCGTATTATAAAAGCTGAAACTGGCTCTGACCGTGCCACTGATCTTGTACTGCTCCATAATAGGCTGCGCGCAATGATGCCCTGTTCTGACGGCAACACCCTGCTGGTCCAGCAACATACCCAGATCAGAAGAATGAATCCCAGCCACGACAAAGCCCAGAATCGCAGTTTTCACCGGAGAGCGACCAATGACTGTGACTCCATCCAAAGACTCCGCACGTTCAGTCGCTACGGCTAACAGCGATTGTTCATGCTGCTCTGCAGCCGGGCGATCCAGTGCATTGAGATAATCAATGGCTGCTGAGAGGCCAATCACACCGGCAATGTCTGGCGTGCCAGCTTCAAACTTAAAGGGCAGCTGATTATAGGTCGTGCCGGCAAAACTGACCGTTTCAATCATCTCGCCACCGCCCTGATAAGGCGGCATGGCTTCCAGCAAGGCTTCTTTGCCATACAGCACACCGATCCCCGTAGGTCCGAACAGCTTGTGGCCGGAGAACACATAAAAATCACAACCCAGCGATTGCACATCCAGTGGCCAGTGAGCGATAGCCTGGGCACCATCAATTAATGTCTTGGCACCAACTGCCTGGCTGGCCTGAATGATTTCCTTCACTGGGTTGACGCTGCCCAGGGCATTGGAAACATGATTCACGGCTACCAGCGCGACATTCTCATCAAGCATGTCGTGAAACGCGTCCAGGTTAAGCACGCCTGCCTCGTCGACAGGTATCACTTCCACCGTCACGCCCTGCCGTTCGGCCAGCATTTGCCAGGGCACAATGTTGGAATGATGCTCCATCGCAGAAACCAGTACTCTGGCACCTGCTTTCAACTGACCACCAAAACTGTTGGCGACCAGGTTGATCCCTTCTGTGGTGCCGCGGGTCCAGATAATTTCCCGGGTCGATGCGGCGTTGATAAACTGCGCAACGTTCTTCCTGGCATGCTCAAAATGTGCAGTAGCACGGTCACTTATCGTATGTGCGCCACGATGTACATTACTGTTGTCATGCAGATAGTAATGGCTGATAGCATCGATCACCTGCCTGGGCTTCTGGGTCGTTGCCGCATTATCCAGGTAAACCAGTGGATGACCATTAACCTGCTGCGCCAGTATGGGAAAGTCTTCGCGCACTTTGACAACATCAAAAGCCATCTCAGGCAGACTCCCCGATCAATTTTTCTGCCGCACTCTTGCGCGCTTCATCGATAAAACGAGCACGCAACCGAACCTGTAAAGATTCCAGCAGCGGCTGGTAAGGCAACTGTGACAAGACTTCGTTGACGAAACCATAACTGAGCAACATGCGCGCTTCAGCTGCTTCAATACCACGACTCTGCAAATAGTACAGCGCGGTTTCATCTAGTTGGCTCACCGTCGCGCCGTGTGCACATTTCACATCATCGGCATAGATTTCCAGCTCAGGCTTGGTATCCACTTCCGCACCGTTCGAAGTCAGCAAATTACGATTGTGCAACTCAGCCAGCGTTTTTTGTGCATCCTGATGAATATGGATACGGCCATTAAACACGGCTTTGGCCTTATCGCCGACAATGCCACGGATCACTTCCAGGCTGGTGCAATGCGGCTCGCGGTGTTCGATACAAGTGTGGTAGTCAATCAATTGTTTGTTACGGGCCAGATAGGCACCGTGCATGATCAACTCGGCACCCGGGCCATTATGGCTGATCTGATAGTCAATACGTTTCAGGCGACCACCTTCCCCCAGCGCAAAACATTTGGCTACACTGTCACGTGACAGCGCCAGGTGTACGCCACCAATATGGGTATGCGCTTCGTCTTCCAGGTTCAGGCGTGTGTGATGCAGCTGTGCGTTCTGACCAACGTGGATTTCTGTGATGCCGTTAGTCAGGCTGCTAACATCGTCATCATTACTGGCCACAGATTCGCTCAGATAGTGCTCGATCACATTGGCCTGGCTGTTATCTTCCAACCAGACCAGCAGGCGTTGATGCGCCAGCGTTGCTTTCGCCGCCTCTGAGGTTGACACATACACCAGGTACAACGGCTTATCCAGCGATGCACCACGTGGCAGGTGTAACAAAACACCATCATGCAGCCAGGCATCATTCAGATAAGAAAAGAGGTTACGCGCAGACTCGGTCTGAGTCGCAACGACCGTGCCCAGTTTTTCATTAATAAAAGCCTTCTGCTCAGCATTGGCCTCACTGAAACGACAGGCAAACTCAGGCAGGTCCCCGGAAAGGTCTGCCTGGAACACGCCATCGACAAATATCAGTCGATAACTGTCGACAGCCTTCACTGCCTCAGGTAATTCAATGGCTTTAGCCTGCTCTGCAAAACTGGCCTCGGTCAGCTCCTGCAATGAGCGCAAACTGGTATATTTCCAGGCTTCCGTCTTTCTGCCAGGCCAGGCAGTCGCAGCAAAACGTTCCGCAGCAATAGCACGACGCTCGGCAAAAGCGGCATTGGCCTGCTGGCTGTCAGCGACAGAGAGGGCGTGCTGCTGAAATTCATTCGCAGCCATGTTACGCCACCTCGCCTTCCAGCCAACCGTAGCCTTTGGCTTCCAGCTCGCGCGCCAGTTCTTTATCTCCCGACTTCACAATACGACCATTGGCCAGTACGTGGACGTAATCTGGAATAATGTAATCCAGCAGGCGCTGGTAATGTGTCACCACAATAAAACTGCGCTCGCTATCACGCATGGCATTAACGCCATCTGCGACCACTTGCAGAGCATCAATATCCAGGCCGGAATCCGTTTCATCCAACACACAAAGGCTGGGCTCCAGCATCATCATCTGCAGGATTTCATTGCGTTTTTTCTCACCACCGGAGAACCCTTCATTGACGCCACGTTTGAGGAAAGCCGCATCCAGGCTCACCTTTTTGCTGGCCTCACGTGCCAGTTTCATGAAATCAAAGGAAGACAGTTCTTCCTGCTTCATATGCGAACGGCGTGCATCAACCGCCGCCTTGAGAAATTCCATATTGCTCACACCAGGAATCTCTACCGGGTACTGAAAGGCCAGGAACAAACCCGCACGGGCACGTTCTTCGATATCCAGGGCCAGCATATCTTCACCGTTAAACAGCACTTCACCCGATATAACTTCATAACCTTCACGCCCGGTCAGCACATTACCCAGGGTACTTTTACCGGCACCGTTGGGGCCCATGATGGCGTGAACCTCACCTGGTTTGATATCCAGGCTCAGACCGTTGAGGATTTGTTTGCCTTCAACGCTGGCAACCAGCTCGCGTATCTGCAGCATAATTGTCTTCCAATCAATAAACGAAAATTCTGTTAACTTTTATCTTACCGAAACCGAATCTTGCTGAATCCGTACCGTTTACCCGGCACCCACTCGCAAGTGAGCCGGGTCCTGGTTCACGACCCCTGTCGGGACATTCTTCAGGAAACAGGACAGATGCGTCAGCCCACCGAGCCTTCAAGGCTGACTTCCAGCAACTTGCCAGCTTCCACGGCAAATTCCATCGGCAGCTCTTTGAACACCTCACGGCAGAAACCATTCACAATCATGGACACGGCTTTCTCGGCATCAAGCCCACGTTGCTGGCACAGGAACATCTGATCATCACTGACCCTGTCTCTTATACACATCTCCGAGCCCACGAGA
>OJHY01000348.1_pt1 | contig 12930 bp, 9 predicted proteins | sample 1595301 | NCBI WGS metagenome assembly OJHY01 (sample SAMN05416880, study PRJEB24817) | seawater metagenome | isolation source: Sea water | place: Canada:Atlantic | collected 2013-11 | reverse complement strand
TACGAGATTCCTCTACGTCTCGTGGGCTCGGAGATGTGTATAAGAGACAGCATAACTACCCAAGCAGAATTCCAAAAAAATCTTATTGATAACTTAGTTGATGGATTAATGGTTTTTGATTTTAAAATGAATATTATAAAAATCAATAAAGAGGCTTTAAAATTAATAGGTACCACTAAAAATGATGCACCCACTAATTTAAATCAATTTAATCCAATACAGAGAGAAAAATTATTGAAGATAATTTCACCTCTAAAAATAGGAAAAGAAAAACCCAAAGCTCAATTTATATTTAATTGGATAAATAGAAAAAAACAATTAAAGTATGTAAATATCAAAACTAGCCTGCTGTATACAAAAGAGAAAAAACCATATGCATATCAAGCAATAATTAGAGATGTTACTAAAGAACATATAATAAGTCTTGAATTAAAAGAACAACAGAATATTTTAAATATTGAAAGTTTAATTTTAAAGGATTTAATAGCGTCTAATGATTTGTTTCACAATGGGATGTCACTTGTAAAACATATTGCTAATTATTTAGTTACAGATGATTGTGTATTTTATGCAATAGTAGAAGATAAACTTATTCAAGTTGCTGCAATAGGTCAAAAATTGAATAAAGACAAAAGCATTAAAAAAGCTTTAAAGATAGAAATTGGTGAAGGAATTGTAGGTGCTGTGGCCCTTTCTAAAAAAGGAATTATCATAAAAGATACCCGAAAAAATAAAAATTATATCATCGATGATCAAATCAGGCTTTCAGAAATTACTGTACCAATTATATTGGATGGTAAATTAATTGGAATAATTGATGCTGAACATTTAGAACTAAATTATTTTAAACAAAAACATCTAGCTGTTTTGACAAGAATTACTAATTTAATTGGGATCCAGTTAAAAAACGCCTTGGTTATTCTTGAAAACGAAAAGAAACAAATTGAATTAAAAAAAGCACAAAGTAGATTAAAAACTATTTTTGAAAGCGAACTTGATGCAAGAGCTATTGAGTCTGAAGAAGGTTATATTGAAGAAGTTAATAGTGCTTTCTTGAATTTATTCAATATTCCTTTATCAAAATTAGATCAATTCAAAGTAATGGATCCTCTAATAGTAAGAGAAACCTTAAAATCAATTTTTAAAAAAGAAGATATATTTTCAGATAGAATTGAAGAAATTATAAAAAATGAAAAAAATGTTTTAGACGAAATTCTTGAATTAAAAGATGGGAGAATATTGTCAAGAAATTACACTCCAGTATTTATAGATGGAAAAAAAACAGCACAAATTTGGAATTATAGAGATATTACTTTAAAAATTAATTATGATAATAGTTTAGAATTTCAAAGTAAAAAATTTACGAGTATCATTCAAAACATGAACTTGGGCCTAATGGAGGTTGATAATAATGATATTATATTAGATGTAAATAATGCTTTTATTCAAATGTCTGGTTTTAGTTCTAAAGAGCTTATAGGTAGTGTGGCAATTGATACTCTATTAGGAGGATCAAAAAAGGACATTATGATCGAAAAAATTAAAACAAGAAAAGAAGGTAAAAAAGATCTTTATGAAGTAGAAATCATCAACAAAAGTGGAGAAATAAGATACTGGCTAATTAGTGGCGCTCCAAATACCAATATAAATGGTGAAATTACAGGTTCAATAGGTATTCATTTAGACATTACAGATTTAAAACTACTAAATATTAAAGCAGATAAATTAATTAATGATTTAACGATAAGAAATGAAGAGTTATCGCATTATGCCCACGTTGTATCGCATGATTTAAAAACTCCTTTAAGAACAGTATCAACGTGTATTAACTGGTTACTTGAAGACAATAAAGATAAGTTAGACACAGAAAGTTTAAGCCATATTGAAAGTGTTGAAGAAGCTATTAAAGATATGGATAAATTGATCACTAGCACATTACAATATTCAGAGATTAGAACCTCAAAAAAAATAGCTGATAAACAAATAAAATTACAACCCATTTTAGAATCAATTATAAACTTTTTAATAAAAAATAAAAAAGATGACTTTAATTTCAACATATTAAAACCACTACCACCTATTAATTTAAATGAAGTAAAAGCAAGACAGGTATTCCAAAATCTTATTGAAAATGCTTATAAATACCGAGATAAAAACAAAAAAAGTTTTATTAATATCGATTGGGAAGAAAACGATGATTATTACCAGTTTATGATCCAAGACAATGGAATAGGCATTGAAAAAAAATATCATGAAATTATTTTTGACGCCTTTAAAAAAATAAATAACCGCGCTGATTCTAGTGGTATTGGATTATTCATTATTAAAAAAATAATTACCTCTTATGGTGGTGAGATATGGATTGAATCTGAAATAGGTATAGGCACAACATTTTATTTTACGATACTAAAATAATTAAATAATACCTATAAAAAAACCATAAACATAAGCTGTTTTTACCTTTGGACAGTAGCAATAATTTTAAAGATGGCTTGATTTAATTTCAGTAATTGGGAAATTAATGAGTTTAATTCATGCTATAATTGGTTATGGAATGGTGGTAGATGGAATTAATCTAGCATTCAAATTATAGATTATTCCTTCCTAAATAACTATTCCTATTGCGATTCAGTTTTTATTTTAAGTGATTAGTTTTGTGAAACTTATTATTAATTGGATTGTTTTTCTTTAGACGATAAAAACACAACGATAGCCTCAAGTTCATCTTTTGATAAAGAACCCCCATAAGCAGGCATATTTTCTGCTCCATTAACAATTCGAATAACCATTTGGTCTTTGGTCAATCGGTTTTGTACATTTGTCAATTCAGGTCCACGAATACCCCCCTGATTTCCTATTCTGTGACAATATATACAGCCTACAGTATTAAAAAGTTCAATACCTTTTTTTATTTCATTCGAAGCATCTGGAACTGTTGTATATTCAGATAAAGGTTTCGCATCAAAGCGAGGAGACCATGGTTCTTGTATTCCAACATACCATAATGAACTAATGCTTAAAATTATAAAAACGACTCCAGCAATTGCCCAAGGTCTTCGTAAAGGACTACGTTCCCCTTTATTCGATAAAAAAGGTATGGAAAACAGTAATATACCTACAAGCAAAGGACCTAAAAACATGACATAGGATTCAATTTCACGAGGCATTAATGCAAAGAGAGCGAAAATCCATGTAAAATACCAATCGGGTTTAGGGTTTGAATTTACATTGGTTAAATCTGGTTTTGACGATAATTCTGGTGCACCAATAAACCATGCTAGACATACTATAACAATTAATACGAATGCACTAAAAACAGCATCTCGCCAAATAGCATCGGGAAAAAAAGGAACCCCTTTTTTTATAAGCATGTCTTCATACCATTTTTTATAAGTTTTTGGATTAACCAATCTTCCCGCTTTTGGTGGTTCAGAAATACCATTTCTAAATACTAAATACAAGTGGTATCCTACAAATGAAAATAACAAAGCAGGAAATAAAAATACATGCATTGCAAAAAATCGATTCAATGTTTCGCCACCGATAGTATCACCACCTAATAAAAAATAAGCCAATGAATCTCCTATAAGTGGAATTCTTCCCATTTGTTCAGCCGCAACTATGGCAGACCAAACACCATTATTATCCCAACGTAATAGCTGGCCTGTAAATGCCATGACAATTGTAATTACCATTAAAATTACACCAGTTATCCAACTCATTTCACGTGGATACTTATAAGCTGCATTTAAATAAACGCGTATCATGTGCATTCCCATTAAAAAAACCATACCAGAAGCTCCCCAATTATGCAGACCACGAATAAAGCTACCCATAAAAGCTTGGTTTTCAATATATTGCAATGACTGATAGGCAACATCTACCGATGGTTGATATAAAAAGCCTAAAGCAATTCCTGTGATGACCTGTAAAATAAAACAAAACAAGGTTGCACTTCCCCAAACGTAATTCCATGTAGATTCTGGTGGCACCAAATGTGTTGTCAATGGTTTTAATAAATCACTGAATCCTCCCCGATCATCTAACCAACATCCTATATTTTTTAGTATTTTTTTCATAAGATTTAAATATTAGAGAAATAGTCCGATTTGTAAGCTAGTAATGTTCATTTCGTTTGATTTATAGATAGCCATCGGGTATTCGAGTCTTATATATTGGTTATTGGAATTGCTTGAGTTTCTATTTCAACTTGATTATTCACTATGCGTATTGGATAAGTATGCAAGCCTCTTGGTGGCGGTCCAGCTGCTCTTGAACCGTCTTTATAGTAGACACCTCCATGACAAGGGCACATAAATAATTCTGGTTTTTCTTCCCATCTCACAGGACATCCCAGATGAGCACAATTCACAGAAAAAGCTGTTAATTTATTGTTTTCTTCCCTTCGGACATATGCCGCAGAATAGGCTATTTCTCCACTCCATTTATAAGGTGAAGCATTTTCAAAAGACACCATTTTTGTTTTCCCTTCTTCAAAATCAATTAGACCACCAACATTTCGCCAAGACGTATCTTTTTTTCTAGTTACAGGGTCCAGCATAGCTGTAATTAAAGGAAAAGCCAAAACTGTTCCTATAAAACCCCCAATTGCAATAGTAATCTTCGTTAAAAAACTTCTTCTGTTAACTGCTTCTATATTTGAGTCAGTTGTATTTTGTTCTTCGCAATCACAACTCATCTTTCTCTTTTTTTGATAGTTCTTTATAAATCTCAATTATCCATCCTGTAATAGCTATTCCAAAAAGAATAAATCCAATTCCAGTGACAATCCAGGATGTTAATATACCCCAAAATATCAGTACAACTCCTAAAGCCAAAAAGAATGGCCAATAGGTTGGTTTTGGAAGTTCTTCTGGTTGTGCTTTATAGGTGTTTTTTTTAGTCATACTATTTTATTTATCTGAAAGACTAGCTTTTAACTGTTGTATTTCATCTATTGCAGGATTGTCATCGTACCAATGAAAAAGTATTTCTACTGAAGAAATAACATACAGTATACAACTAGGAACCCACATCATTAATCCTGCTATTTCTTGATCAGTTCTCACAGACATCGGTAATGGATTTCTAAAACTTGCAAAAATTGGAATCGCTTCTGCCATAGAAGTTGAAGATGCCATAAATGTAACATAAAGTCCTAAAATAGAGCAACTAATACATGCAGTAAATAAATACATGACACTTTTAACTGGGTGTAAACGTTTATTTTTATTGGGATGAAATACTGGTAAAGTCATTAGAAATCCTGCTAAAAATAATAAGATATAAATGGATACCTCGGGTATTTGTAAAAGGAAACTATTTTTGGGTATATTGATACCACAAATAACTAATCCGTATTTAGAAGACATGATTGCTGCACTTAAAAAATGTCCTAACCACATCACTAAAGCACCAATAATCCAAATGAGTATAAAATATTTTTTTGGCTGATTAAATACTCCAAGTTTATTGAAAAATTTATTATCGATTGATTTTAAAGGTAATGATTTTATTATTAAAATAGGTGAAACCATTAATAGTACAATATGCTGTAGCATGCTTATACTGTGTAGTCCATAATTGGTCAAATTTGAAATAGGAGACCCTAAAACTAAGTACATCAATACCATCGCGGTACAAAACAATACTTTTTGAATGCTAGTCGTTTTAAATAACAATAAATAAGCTAGTATAAATGCTATTAAAAATAAGAATCCTATAAATGACCAGTTATAAGGGTTTAAAAAATAATCTGTTGCGCTCATAATAATGGTGTTATATAGACAAAATAAAAAACGAATAACCAAACAATATCTACAAAATGCCAGTATATATCTACTCCATTAATACCAGAAAAAGCAACCTTTTTTAACTTTCCAAAGGACATCGCAAAAAGAATCCCCAAAGCAATAATTCCTAAAATAACATGCAAACCATGGAAGCCAGTAAGTGTAAAAAAACTAGATCCAAATATGTCTTTTTCCAATGTTATTTGCTTTTGATACAAACCGATATATTCAGTTACTTGACCCAGCATAAAAATAACACCAAATAGAATGGTTAAAGCCATCCATAGTTTAAAGTTGGTGTATTTTTTTTTCAGCAATGCTTTTTTACTAAATATTAAGGTGAAGCTACTTGCGATTAAAAATAGTGTAAAAATTCCTGCTCTAAATGCGTCTAAATGTTTTGCTACTGTATCCGTCGCATCCGAGAAATTTCGATAATAGACATAAGCAATGATAAGCGCTATAAAAAAGAACGTTTCTGAAAAAATAAAAAATACCATCAATAATTTTCCTTTATCTCTATGCATCAGTTCAGTTTTTTATCAGGATTATCAGGATTGTTTAAATCCCATAGAGGCCTTCTGCTGTGTACTTGAGGAATTTCATCAAAATTCTTTAGTTCTGGAGGAGAAGGTGTTGACCATTCCAAGGTCCAAGCATCCCAAGGATTTGCAACTGCTGTTCTTGGTTTTTTTAAGGTTTTATAAATATTCCAAAAGAAAATAGCCATACCAATAAACATAAATACAGCTCCAATCGATGAAAATATATTTAATACTTTCCAATACGGTAAATCTGGATAGGTATAAATACGTCTTGGCATTCCTAAAATCCCTAAAATATGTTGTAAAAAGAAGGTTAAATTAAACCCTAAAACGAACAACCAAAAATGCCATTTACCCAATTTAGGGGATAGCATTCTACCACTTATTTTAGGAAACCAATAATAAATTCCAGCAAAAATACCGAAGAGACTCCCTCCTAAAAATACGTAGTGTAAATGTGCTACCAAATAATAGGTATCTGTTAACTGCCAATCTATAGGTACAATAGCAAAAGAAATACCACTTAATCCTCCAAAGGTAAAATCGACTAAAAAAGCAATAGCAAACAACATTGGTATAGATAATGAAATACTTCCTTTGTGCATAGTTCCAATCCAGTTAATAACTTTTAAACCCGTTGGTATTCCTATGAGCATACTACTTATCGCAAAAAAACCATTAACTGCATTTGAAAGACCAACCGAAAACATGTGATGTGCCCATACGCTATAAGACAAAAGTCCAATGGCTACAGAGGAAGAAGCTACGAATTTATAGCCATAAATAGGTTTTCTTGAAAAGACAGGAATAACTTCTGAAATTATCCCAAAAGCTGGTAATGCCAAAATATAAACTTCGGGATGTCCAAATGCCCAAAAAAAGTGTTGCCACAAAATTGCAGAACCCCCAGTAGAAGGAATAAAGAAATGGGCATCAAACTGTCTATCAATTAACATCATAAACAATCCTGCATTTAGCAATGGAAATGCCGCTAACATCAAAAATGCATTAACTAACATCATCCATACAAATAGTGGTAGCATGTTTAATTTAATATCTGGTGATCTTAAAGTAAGTATGGTGGTTATAAAATTAAGTCCAGCACCAATACTTCCAATCCCAGTTAATATTAAGCCCACCAAAAAATAATCAACACCATTGGTCGAAGAGTAATTGTTTTCACTCAAAGGTGCATAATTAAACCATCCCGCATTTGGTGCACCACCTGCAAAAAAACTAAAATATAACAGCATTCCACCTAAACAAGTCATCCATAAACTAAAGGCGTTAAGGCGTGGAAATGCCATTTCATTAGCACCAATCATTAATGGGATTAGATAGGTAGCTAAGCCTATCATTGCAGGCATTAAAACCAAAAATATCATGGTTGTTCCATGCATAGTAAATATTTGGTTATAGAGTTCCGGAGAAATCAAATCGTTATCTGGTAATGCCAATTGTGCACGAATGGCCATGGCTTCTAATCCACCTATAACAAAGAAAAATAAAGCCAAACATAAATACATAATACCCAGCTGCTTATGATCTGTAGAAGCAATCCATAATAATTTACCACGTCCTGTTTTTAGGGATGGTAATGGCTCTTTATCTTCTGGTATGTCTATGAATAAACTCATTTTAAATAATTTAAATATGCAAACAGTGCATCAACTTCTGATTCCGATAAAATAAAGTTTGGCATTTTCGCTCCCGGTTTAACGTCTTGCGGGTTTGTTAACCATGCCCTTAAATTTTTTTCATTATTGACTTTCATATCAGCTAGAAAACGTTTTCGACTAGCAAAGTGAGTCAAATTTGGACCAATATTTTCTTTAAAATCAGTTCCATTTATAGCATGACAATTGGTACAGGTTTTTGTTTCAAATAATTGTTTCCCCTTTAAGAAATCTTTAGAATTAGTAGTTGCAACAGGCATTAATTGTTGTTGTTCCCAGACTTCAAACGCTTCAGGATTTAGAGCGGTAACTCTAATTCTCATGCGAGCGTGTTGCACTCCGCAAAACTCACTGCAAGCTCCTAAATATTCTCCTTCTTTATCTGCATAAAACCACATATAATTATCCCTACCTGGCATCATATCCATTTTTCTACCCAATTCAGGAACCCACCAGCTATGTATTACATCTGCTGAGTTTAATTTTAAAAGAAGTTTTTTACCGGTAGGAATATAAATTTGATTTGAGGTTACAACACCACTATTTGGATATTTTGCTTCCCACCACCATTGATGTCCTGTTATTTCTAAAAATGGTTTGGGGTTTTCAGGTATTGTTTGTACTTTACCCATAGTAACTATGGTTAAATAAACAAACACTCCAGTAATAATTGTAACTAAAGTTGCCAAAAAATACTCAACATTTCCATTACCGCTTTTTTGAGAAGGTCTTTCAGGTCTTTTTTTCACTCCATATCGAAACAAGTAAAAGAAAGTAAAAAAAACAACCAATAAAAAGATAATACTCGCTACTATAAGGAAGTAGACGAATAATTCTTCGATTAAATCAACATCGGTTATTTTTAAAAAATAGTAGTTTGGCACTAATAAATTTTATCTTTATTATAGGTTAGCAAAGAACAATTTGTCCATAAATCTGATATATATTAAAATTCTATAAAAGTTCTTCAAATAAATATTTATGATCTTCGGTATTTTAGATAATTACCAAAGTTAATAATTTTAGCAACAAAAGCATCCTAAACATTGGAAAAAGAGAAAAGAAATCTTGTTCTATAAAGTTATCGTTATAAGGCAATTTTAAGAACACTTAAAAAACAAGAAATGAAAAATCATTATTTATAAAGTAATCTACTATAAATAAGATTTGCTACCTGCATAAAATAATAGGAAACAAAATTTATACAGAAACTATTCTATTTATTTTATCAAGTTTTTTTTTAAAAACTAACCATATTTCTCTGGAATTCTATTATTCAAAACTCAAACTTCTTCTAAATACATATAAAAATAAATTTAATTAATAATTATATGAATCTTAACGTTGATTTTAGCTCATAAAAAAATGCTGATTTGTATAATAAAAATTTAAACATTACATTTGGTGAAAACAATAACTACTTTGAGTTTAATTTTTCTAACATATGGAATTTCTTTTATTATGCTTCTAAAGAGGGATAAAAATAAGACATATTTCTTTTTTGCATTGGCTACAATTGCCAGTTTATGCATGTTTTTCTATCACGCAACATCACCTGTAAATTTAAATTTCTAAGAAAATGAAAATTGCAAAGTATTTTAATAGTGCTTGTATACTTTTAATCTGTATTATTTTAATCTCAGCGCTGTATTTTCAATTTGGTCTCCATGAAGAACCTTGTCCACTATGCCTTTTACAGCGTATGGCAATGATGGGTGTTATTTTAGGCCTTTCCTTAAATATATATTTTGGATTTGACGCAAATCATTTTAGTATAGTTATTATCTCAGCGCTTATTGGCGCTATGTTTTCAGTTAGGCAGGTAATGTTACACATATGCCCAGTGGCAGCTGGAGAGAGTACCGGATATGGATCACCAATTTTTGGAATGCATCTATATTCTTGGGGAGTACTTATTTTTATGGCAAGCATATTGGGTTCCGCCTTGTTCTTATTTTCTGGTGATCGATTTAAACCAGGAATAAACCACTCGATACTCAAATTTGAAAAATATGTGGTATACCTCGCTATTTTAGTAGTTTTCGTAAATGTGATAGCAGCATTTTTCGAATGCCAGTTTGGACCTTGTTGCGAAAACGGTCCCTGTGTATAAATCTCTTTATAATTTTCGATTCACACAATAGACTCTTGTAAATCAAAAGCTTACACTAATCATTCTACATAACACTAATTTAAATAGGATCACCTAATGCAATAAACACCTGCACGGGATCACGAGTAAAAACAAATTAGAACTATAAAATTACGGTCAATGAAAAACAATATAATACTAAATTATTTAAATAAGGTATTAGAAAACATGCCAAAGGCTTGGTTGAATTTAACCACGCATCGGCTTGATATATATGATGAAAAATTAGCTAAAAGTCAATTTTTAGAAGAATTTGAAATCTTATTTAATGAGAAGAATTCTGAAGCATCGGCGCTTAATGAATTACCTACTGCTTATGACTATATTCGATTGGGGCATCCATTATCTTGCATAGTAGAATGGACAATTGCTCACTTAAATAATACAAACCCAAATAATGCAATCAGTTTTTCATCAAAAACGGTTCCTATATTAGCCATTCTAAGAAAAAATTTATTCGCTAATAAAAATACCCAAATTATTTACATAGGTGAATTACCAGATTTTTTTGATGCGGAAATACTAAGACGTATTTATGGTTATAAATTTGATTTACTTAAGGTTGAAAATACTTCAGTCATTTCAGAGTTTAACGGTAGTACCATTTTTATTTCACAAAAGGAGGACATATGCAATTTCGATCTAAGATCAACTATTGATTTTTCTATTAATATTCATGCGTTCTTGGGAAGTATTTTAGTCGTAAACGGAAAACACAATGAATCTTATATTTCAGAAATACAGCATGTTAGAAGAAGAGAAACCATTGCAATGACACCTGCAAATTCTTTAGCTGCCTTAGAGTTTCTAATTGAGTCCTCTTCATTCAATACTAATAAAAGTAATATTGAAACAAATAAAACATTGGTCTTAGATTCAATTAAGACCATTACAGGCACAAATACAAAGGCCCTAGTTGGTTCAAGCGGACTGTCTATCCAATATGCGATTTTAATGGGGCTAATTCATGATGCGCTAGAAAACCATAAAGGAAAAGCTATCAAAATTGTAGTTCCTCCAAATTGTTATGGTGGAACCAATGACCAAGCAAGACGAGTTGCTGCTTGCATTAAAAATGTTGAAGTATTGGATTTACCAGTTGATGGTGAACACGATATGGTGGAGAGTATTGATCTGGTTTTAAATAAAATCGCTAATGAAGATGCGATTCCTTACATCATCGCTGAAATTCCAACAAACCCTAGAGTTGAAGTTCCAGATCTTATAAAATTAAGAGATGTTTTAAGTGAAAGCCGTAAAACTACAACCGGTGATATCGCTATTGATCCAGTTTTTATTTTAGATCAAACATTTTGCCCTAATGTGCATTTTTTAGGTGAAGGTGAAATACTATCAAGAGTTAGGACCATTTCATTTGCCAGTGGATCGAAATTCCCAAGTGGTGGAAAATGTACTGCTGGCTATTGCATAGGAAACACAAAAACGAATGCTTTGATGGAGAAAATAGAATTTCACTTAACACTTTGCGATAACGAGGCAACAGCGCTTCAATATAAAATATTGGCAAAACAAATGCCTTCGATGAATCAAAGAATTCATGCTGCATACACCAATACTCGTGAGTTTGTAAACTTTATCAGCGATAAATTACCAGAAGCAAAAATAAATTTTGTTTCCGAAGCATTGGCAAAAAAAGGATTTATGCCTTCTGTGTTTTCATTAGACCTTCCTACCAAAGGGAATACTGATAAGGAAAGAGAAACTTATAAAAGAGAGTTAAATTTAAGGTTAATCAACTTAATGATCACTAAAATCCCCAATGAAAGTAAGTATTGTGTAAGCTATGGACAGTTAAATGGATGTTACTGGACGATCCCTGCAACATCTACTCAAGGGACGACCAAAGAAGGTGACAAAGATTATATTGCACGTGTTTCACTTTCTCCTAATATGGATCTAGCGCTTCATAAAAAAGTGTTTTTAGATTTTGTTAAAGATATTTAACGATCTTATATGATTGATGGTATGATGTGATAATTTTAAAATTAATAAAAATGTAATAATGTGAAGAATAACATTAGCATATTAGGATGTGGCTGGCTTGGTCTTCCACTAGCATTGACATTAACAAAAAATGGTTATTCCATAAAAGGATCAACTACTTCAGAAATTAAGGTCAAACTATTAAATAATAATGGAGTACAACCATTTATTATTGATCTAAGTAACCGAGAAAGTGAATTTGAAGAGTTCTTAAATTCAGAAGTTTTAATTATTGCAATTCCATCAAAAAATATAGTCGGTTTTAAAAATCTAATTTCTCACATCGAAAATTCAAAGATAAAAAACATTCTATTTATAAGCTCCACTTCGGTATATCCAAATAGCAACTCAATCGTCACTGAAGAACACCTCATTTATAAAACACCCCTTTCTGAAATAGAACTATTATTTAAAACTAACACAAATTTTAAATCGACTATTTTGCGATTTGGAGGTCTAATCGGTTATGATCGAAAACCAGGGAATTTCTTTAAAAACGGAAAAGCAATTAATTATCCAGATGCTTTTATAAACCTTATTCATAGAGATGATTGTATTCAAATTATCAAAGAATTAATTGCAAAAAATATTTGGAATAAAACCTTAAATGCTTGTACTGATACCCACCCAAAGAGAAGGGATTTTTATACAAAAGAATTTAAAAAAGAGGGTCGTAATAATCCAACTTTTAACGAATTAGCCTCCAATGAATATCTGTCTCTTATACACATCTCCGAGCCCACGAGACGTAGAGGAATCTC
>OJHY01000343.1_pt1 | contig 12982 bp, 13 predicted proteins | sample 1595301 | NCBI WGS metagenome assembly OJHY01 (sample SAMN05416880, study PRJEB24817) | seawater metagenome | isolation source: Sea water | place: Canada:Atlantic | collected 2013-11 | reverse complement strand
AGTCGTCGGCAGCGTCAGATGTGTATAAGAGACAGCCCTGATCCACTGCCGGCGTCCTGATAACAACATTCATTACCTCTCCGTTGGTGTTGAATTCAGCCATTTGCCAAGAGAATTCATTGATTTTAGCGACTAAGCCGGAAAACGCCCGGTGATCACTGATCTGAAGGTGAATCTCAATTTGCCCCGGTGCCGCCAGCCAGCTTGTGATCTGCAGCCGCTGGTGAGCCAATCCATCGCGCAACCACGACAGCCAGACAGGATCATTTACCCGATTCAGACTGGCGTCATTCTCCCGTGTTTGTATCTGCCGTAGCAGGTTATCTTCGTTACTCTGTTCGGGTTGGATTTGCTGCCCCAACCCTTTAATGATGACAACCTTATTCTGCAACCTTTCGGTCTCTTCACCCCAGGCAGCTTCCTGCCTGGTCATCAAAACCCGGCAAACCAGCACAGCGAAAACCAGGCCGAGTATCGTTACAGTGAATACAATGACCAAGAACTGCTTTCTTCGGGCATGCAAACTTTCTCGCCAGGGTAATAGATTAATCGTCATTGGCTTTTCCCAGGGAACTAACCCAAGACAGCAGAAGTGGCCAGCAAGGCTTCCCCTGGAATACCGGACACCTCCTGTACCAGTCTAATATCAGTACCCGGAAGCATTGGCTGCAGCCAATGGCTCAACGCAGTTGCAACTGCCACCACACCTGCCAGCACAAGCGTTGCCGGTGAACGATTATGCGACACAATGAGCCGCTGAAGACCCGCTTGAAATATCTCGACAGCCTCATGCTCAGGTCTGTTCGGCAGGGGTGACCTGATCGCTCCCAGCCACTGGCAGCACCCTGCCGAGATTGTGTAGATATGTGTGTCCCTGGCACCAATGTCTGCAAGCATGATGTCCCTCCAGACCAGATCAGAAAACAACCTGGGCAAAGTCTGCTCAGCCACTTCCAGTCGCGTGATGCTGAGGTGAGCATTGCGAAGCGGCATCAGACACTGGTCGACAGATGAGCGTTCGGCTGAATACAGAACGAAGTCGGTCCGGTTGTCTTTAGTCGCTGGCACATAGTCAAAATAACAGTCTGCAGGGGCTTCCCCCATCCAGGATTCGAGGTTCTGCTCTACCCAGGTATAGACATTAATTGCTGAAAATTCGGCAGGCACCGTGAATTCAAAACGTTTGACCAGACCTGGCCCCAGACAAAGAGAGGCCTTATTTTCCGGTCCAATCAAAGACAGCAAACACTTACTGACTGCAGGCAGGTCCGACTCTGAAACACCCACTTCACAATGAAAAGAACCGGACCCAGACTGCCGGAACGGCCTCCACCGACCCGGGGAACGCTTGCCGACCAAGCTGTACCCATCACCATCCAACTGAATACCTATCACTCACCTATCCCTTTATGCCTGACCTTCCTCAAGGGTTTAGCTTAAAACTGTCAACTTTGCCTGACAGAATTGTGAGACTGATACAGGCCACAACAAGCAATGAGATGGAATGCGGTATATACTTATTCGTCTGATACAGATGACTTATCAATACAAGCTCTGCGAGTGACATGAAAAAACTGTTTATCTGGATTACCTGGTTTGGCGTATTCTGCCTGAGCGGCGTCTTTATGGTAGCCTCTGCTGCCTATCTTTACCTGTCACCCCAGCTGCCTTCCCTCGACTCCTATCGCAATGTACAGCTGGAAACACCGCTGCGAATTCTGACGGCTGACGGCAAACTGATTGAAGAGATCGGTGTCAGACGGGACCCCGTTCGCTATGAGGACATCCCGCCTCTGATGATCAGCACACTGATTGCCAGCGAAGATGCCCGTTTTTATTCCCATCCTGGCGTTGATTTTCGCAGTCTTGTGCGTGGCTTTTACGGTTTCATCCGTGGTGTGAACCTCGGTGGCGGCAGCACCATCACCATGCAGCTTGCCAACAATATTTCCTTTGACAGCGACAATGTCTACGCCAGGAAACTCAAAGAGATTCCTTTTGCGTTACGCCTGCAACAGGAACTGAGCAAGGAAGAAATTCTCGAACTCTATCTCAACCTGGTTTATTTCGGTCAGGGCGCGGATGGCATCAGTGCAGCGGCCTCTGTGTATTACGATAAGTCGCTGCAAGAAATGACGCTGGGAGAAATGGCAACCCTGGTATCCGTCCTGCCCTGCCCGTCCATCTGTAATCCGGTCACAGATGCTGAGCGCGCCAAAACAAGGCGTGATGTCGTTATCAACAAAATGCTCGACCAAGGCATGATTGATCGCAGTCAGCGCGATAACGCACTGTCTGAACCCATCGTTGCGCAACGTCACTACCGCAACATTGAAGTCCCTGCACCTTATGTTGCAGAGATGGTGAGACAGGAACTGTTCCAGCAATATGGTGACGACATTTACCGGCTGGGCATCGAGGTCACAACCAGCGTACAGAGCGAACTCCAACTTGCAGCCAACCAGGCTTTGGTAGACGGCCTGGAGAATTACTATGATCGCCGCCACGGCTACCGTGGCCCTGAAACCAATATTCCAGCAACTGGCAGTTCGCCGGAAGAACGCTGGCAGGAAGAATTAAATGTCGTCCCGGTTTTAGGTAATCAGCACCCCGCCTTTGTCACAGCTGTCCATGAGCGCAGCATTGACGTACTGATGAAAAACGGTGAAACCATCAGCATCAACTGGGAAGGCCTGTCCTGGGCCAGACCCTTTATTTCCCGCAACAACGCCTGGCCACCACCCGAAGTCGCCAGCGATGTCGCTACCTGTCTCTTATACACATCTGTCGCTACCGTCGGTGACCTTGTACGGGTACGCGAGGGTAATAATGGCAACTGGGAACTCGGTCAGCTTCCCGAGATCGAAGGTGCCATCGTTTCAGTATCTCCAGACAACGGAGACATTCTTGCACTGGTTGGTGGCTATGACTTCAATCACAGCCAGGTCAACCGTGCATTAGCCGCCCGCCCGCCTGGCTCCGGGTTTAAAGCATTTCTGTACGGTGCAGCACTTGAAAATGGTTACACGCCGGCAACACTGATAAACGACGCGCCATTCGCAAGAGGCGACTATCGCCCACAAAATTACGAGCGCAACTTTGTAGGACCATTGACCCTTCGCAACGCAATCAAAGATTCCCGTAACGTTCCTGCGGTGCGGTTATTTGATCAATTAGGCTCACAAAAGGTCCTGAGTTTTGCCGGCCGATTTGGCTTTGATGTTGACCGCTTCCCGCGCAGTGATCTGACCGTAGCGCTGGGCAGCCAGGATGTTCAGCCTCTGCAAATGGCAACTGCCTACGGCATGATCGCCAACGGCGCACACAAACTGGAGTCGACATTAATCAAACGAATAGAGACTTTCGACGGCGTGATCTTTGAGGCTAACCCGCCTCGCGCCTGCGAACTGTGTACCGGATGGAAAGATGTTGATAGCGAGAGTCTCAGTCAGGGTCGGCAGTCAACAACAGATGGCGAAGGCTTACCTGCGCCGCAGGTCAGTAATGCCGAAACTGCAGCCGAAAGCGGCAATACCGCCCAGGCCAACGACATTATCATAGGCGAACAGGTCACCGATGAACGCGTGACCTATGTACTGAGCACCATGCTTCGCACAGTCGTGGAAGAAGGCAGTGGCCGACCGGTTAACCGTGCCTTCGACCGTACCGACCTGATGGGCAAAACCGGCACCACAAATGGCCCGGCAGAAGTCTGGTTCACAGGCTTCAACCGTGATATTGCCACCAGTGTGTTTGTTGGCTTTGATCAACCCGAATCGCTGGGTGAATCCGAACAAGGTGCAACGGTTGCCGTACCGATCTGGATCGACTACATGAAAGAGGCTTTGGCTGGCCGGCCCGAGCACGGCGTTGCCAGACCGCCCGGACTGGTTGACCGACTGATCGATGAGGATAGCGGCCAGCTTGCCCGACCCGATCAAAGCAATACAATGTTCGAGATTTTCCTGACTGAAACGGCACCCGGGAGCAATCAACGCAACACCATAAGCCCCAGTCGGAATGACCGGCAGGAAACAAACAGCAATGAATCCCTGTCGACAGAGATTATTTTCTAGGTCGGTTGGGCAGGACATCCTAGTTCAGATGGCAGGCGACCACAGCACCTCGGGACGGTCAGGACATCATTTCATGTATGAAGGTGTGTTGGTAATTGCGAGACAAAAAAAATCCGATCAAGGTCGTCCTTGCCGGATTTTTTCGTTGCATTCTGGTGTCAGCAATCAGCTCACCAGCAATGCTCGCTATCAGTAACAGCGGCCAGTTAGACCTTACGGTTACCAAAGCGCTTGTTAAAGCGATCAATACGACCTGCACTGTCAACGATCTTCTGCTTACCAGTGTAGAACGGGTGGCATGCAGAACAAACGTCCAGCAGAATGTCACCGCCCATGGTAGAGCGTGTTTCAATTACATTGCCACAGCTGCATGTCGCTTTTAAAGCTTCATATTTTGGATGGATGTCGGCCTTCATGGTATTACCTCATAAATGTGCGGCATCGCCACAAAGCCGATACTGAAGATTCGACTCTGCACCATACCTGCTGCATGGCCTGTAATAGCTCACTTTGTTATCTCAAAGTGGCCTTGACAGCACCAAGACTATGGAAAAAGGGGCGCTATTTTAACAGAGAATCGCGATTGCGCAAGCCTGTTACGCCCACAGACTGCTTAAATCAGGGCTTAGCCTGCAAATTGGATCGAATCTTGTCGTGATTCCTGACCGTTTCACGCATGATCTGCGCCAGGATATCAGCCACCAGTTCAGGGTTCACATCATGCTGGCCGCATAACTCACGTATGTCAGCAATTTTTTCGGCTTCTCGCTGGGGGTCAAATGAGTCCAGACCAACCCTCGCCTTGATCTCGCCGACACGGCGGGTCAACGCAAAGCGATTGGCCAGCATCAGCACCAGCCCGTGGTCCAGGCGGTCAATTTGTTGCCTCAGCGACAACAACTCTGCACGCCACTCTTCAGGTGACCAACGAACTGAACGATCGTCCGCTGCTACCGGCTTATTCCCTTGCGCCATTCCCTGGTCATTTTCCATGCCCGGTTGATCTCCAGACGATGTATTCGAATTTGATTGATCTGCCATTCTTACCCCGCCACTTGCATTTCTGCTGTCTGATGCAGCTTCAATGAGGCAGTATAATGCAAGCCGCTCCGCGCTAAAACCAGTTATACTGTTCATGCTGTTTTGTGCGCGCCCGCACCCATTCGAAAATCCCGGAAGTTTCATGCCAGCCAGGACACCGCAACAATCCCATCCCGTTTCAGGCATAGCCCGGGTTGCAGTCCCCTCACCACTGCGCAGACTGTTCGATTACCTGATACCCGCGAACACACACGTACAGCCTGGTATCAGGGTGCGGGTTCCGTTTGGCTCGCGTGAGCTCACCGGTATCATCGTCGCAATCGTTGACCAGTCTGACATTGAAACATCTCAACTGCGTCCCATCACTGAAGTACTGGACCACGACGAGTTGATTCCGTCTCATCTGCTCGACCTATGGCTTTGGGCAGCTAATTACTACCAGCACCCGGTTGGTGACGCCCTGCACAGTCTGTTGCCTGCCGGGCTGCGAAAAAAATCCGCAGCCAGCATCCGCAGTCATCACAGCGATCCGTCACAGCCGGAGATAACACCAACCGACACGGATATCCCCACACCTAACAGTCAGCAGGATGAAGCCATTCGGGCAGTCAATGACAGCAGCGGACAATTCAACAGTTTTCTGCTGGACGGAGTGACAGGCAGTGGCAAGACCGAAGTATATCTGCAGTGTATTGACCACATCCTGAAACAGGACAAACAGGCTGTCATGCTGGTGCCGGAAATCAGCCTGACTCCCCAGACCATTGAACGATTCAGGCAGCGCTTTAGTGCCGCCATCGCCATCCTGCATTCTGGACTGACCCCGCGCCAGCGACTCAACGCCTGGCTGGAAGCAGCCAGCGGTGTCGCACGCATTATTATCGGCACCCGCTCGGCCCTTTTTACACCGATGGCACAGCCCGGCCTGATTATCATTGATGAAGAACATGATGCTTCATTCAAACAGCAGGACGGCTTTCGCTACTCGGCACGCGACCTGGCTGTGCTCAGGGCGCGACATGAATCCATACCGGTCATCCTTGGTTCGGCCACCCCCAGCCTGGAATCGCTCTACAACGCCAACACCGGGCGTTACCGGCACATCCAACTGACCCAGCGCGCCGGTACAGCCAGCATGCCAACCTTTCAACTGGTAGACACCCGCAGACAACTCAGCGAAGCCGGCCTGAGTAGCGATTTGCTGCTGGCAACGGCCAGACACCTGAAACAGGGCGGCCAGGTACTGATCTTTATTAACCGTCGCGGATTTGCACCGGTTCTGCACTGTGAAGACTGTGGCTGGACATCGGAATGTCCATCCTGCGACGCACGCCTGACGGTTCACCGTAAACCCCCACACCTGTGCTGCCACCATTGCGAAACCCGCCAGCCCGTCCCCGACCACTGTCCTGACTGCCAGGGTAAATCTCTGGGAACTGGCGGCACCGGCACAGAACAGTGTGAGTCCGCACTTGCCACTGCATTTCCGGATACGCCCGTATTGCGCCTTGACCGGGATGCCACCCGACGTAAAGGAGAGCTGGAGCGTATCCTCAAGCAAATCAATAATGGTGAGCCCTGTATTCTGGTTGGCACGCAAATGATCGCCAAAGGCCATCACCTGCCCGGGGTCACCCTGGTGGGCGTACTTGATGCCGACAACGGCCTGTTCAGTGCTGATTTTCGCGGTCAGGAGTTCATGGCACAAATGCTTATTCAGGTGGCAGGCCGGGCCGGGCGCGCCAGCCAGCCGGGCGAGGTATTGATACAAACGTCCAACCCTGAGCACCAGAGCCTGCAAACGCTGATCCACGACGGCTATCATGCCCTGGCCAGGACGCTGTTAAACGAAAGAGAGGCGGCAGCCATGCCGCCCTATGGCTATCTTGTCATCATCCGTGCCGAAGCTGTCAGCATGGCAGCACCGCAGCGTTATCTGACTCTCGCCAGACAGGTCATCAACAGCCAGATACATTCACAACAGCTTAATGACATTGAAGTTCACGGTCCCCTTCCCGCGCCAATGGAAAGGCGGGCCAACCGATATCGACAACATCTGATTCTTAAAAGCTCATCGCGGTCTGTTTTACAGTCGCTACTGACGCCCGTCTGCCAGATCCTCGAAGGACGCAGCGAAAGCCGTCGGGTTCGATGGTCAGTTGATGTCGACCCGCTGGACATGCTGTAGACTTCGAATTGAAAAGGGTAATTGACCGCCTCATCAGGGGACAGGGATAATAGCGAACATGGATCAGGATTTTGCAAAACGCCGCAGCCGCACACCACTGGCTGAGAGTAACCCGCCACCGAAGTCTTCGGGGCTCGTCATATTAATGATCGGCGTCTTCACAGGTATTGTGGTTGGCCTATTTATAGCAATGCTGGCGTATATGAGTGGTCAGCTACCGCCCCCTCCCGGACAAAACTGGGCCAGCGACAACCAGCAATCCGGAAACTCCACCCAACCGAGCCAAACTGCCACCAGTGAGAGCGATGAACTGACTGACGAGTTACAGCGTGAAGCAGCTCGATTACAGCTTGAGTTCTACCGGGAGCTACCTGACTATGAGGTCGTTGTCGACGTCACCCCGGTCGAAGGTGCCCGACCCCGCGACCAACAAGCAGAACAGTCAGCAGAGCCAGGCAGCGCAGAAGTTGAGACCGAAACCGCTTCCTCGCAGCAGGAAACCGTCGCTACCGTAACGGCGACAGCCAGGAATGTACCCGCCTCCCTTAGCAGCGGCAGCTATATGCTGCAAGCTGGTGCGTTTCGCCAGCAGAACACGGCAACGGCCCAGTTAAACCGTCTGCTCAACCTGGGATTAAGCGCACAAATCCGGCAGGAAAGCATGCCGGGGCGAACCCTGTTTCTTGTTCAGGCCGGGCCTTATGCCTCACGCGACGACATGCTAAGAGCAGAGCAAATCCTGCGTAGCAACAGCATCGATACCATGCGAATCACACTGTCACCTCCCAGCAGCGAATAACCGCTGCTGGCGATCACCTTGAGAGCAAACAAACGCCCCCCCTTTTAACAACGCATTGCCAAGCCTTGAATCTCCCAGGAATGCCCCAACCTAGGTATTCAATCCCCAAAGTAATTCGCGTTTAGCAAGGAGAAAGGGTTTGGAGCAATACCGCGGAACGACCATCGTATCGGTTCGCCGGGGCAACACAGTTGTTGTCGGCGGCGACGGGCAGGTATCTCAGGGCAACACTGTCATGAAAGGCAATGCCCGAAAAGTGCGACGACTATACAAAGACCAGGTACTGGCCGGTTTTGCCGGCGGCACAGCGGATGCTTTTACACTGTTTGAGCGTTTTGAAGAGCAGTTGGAAAAGCACCACGGCAAACTGGTCAAAGCGGCTGTCAGCCTGGCAAAACTATGGCGCACGGAACGTTCATTACGCCGCCTGGAAGCACTGCTGATCGTCGCTGACAAGGATGCCTCGCTGATCATCACCGGTAATGGTGATGTGATCGAGCCGGAAGACGGCTTGATGGCCATTGGCTCCGGCGGCTCCTTTGCACTTTCTGCTGCCCGGGCGCTCTACCACAACACAGACATGCCCGCCCGGGATGTTGTCGAGAAAAGCCTGGGTATTGCCGCCGACATTTGTGTGTACACCAACCACGAACACACCGTCGAACAACTGGACTATTGATGACTACCGCCAGCCTGAGACAGCTGGCTCAATCAAAAGGTATACAGGATTTACCGCATGAGTATCATGACACCGCGCGAAATCGCGTCTGAACTGGATAAACATATTGTCGGCCAGAAATCGGCCAAGCGAGCTGTTGCTATTGCACTGCGTAACCGCTGGCGCCGCATGCAGCTGGACGCCGACATCCGCCAGGAAATCACGCCGAAAAACATTCTGATGATAGGTCCTACCGGTGTCGGCAAAACCGAAATTGCCCGACGTCTGGCACGCCTGGCCAATGCGCCGTTCATCAAAGTTGAAGCCACCAAGTTCACCGAAGTGGGCTATGTCGGTCGCGACGTCGAATCAATTGTTCGCGACCTGGTCGATGTCGCTGTAAAAATGCTACGCGAAGATGAGATGCGCAAAGTACGTCATCGCGCTGAAGATGCAGCAGAGGAGCGCATTCTTGATGCCCTGCTGCCTCCCGCCAGCAACAGCAACACAAACAGCAGTTCCACTGCCAGCGGCACTGACGTCAGCGAACAAGACGGCAAGCGCGACCAGGAATCCTCCACGCGCCAGATCTTCCGCAAAAAGCTGCGTGAAGGGGAGCTGGACGACAAGGAAATTGAGGTCAATGTCAGTGACAATCCGGGCGGTGTTGAAATCATGGCCCCACCTGGCCTGGAGGAAATGACCAGCCAGTTGAAGAATATGTTCTCCAACATGAACACGGGTCGCAAACGTAACCGTCGCATGCCGATTAAAGCCGCCTTCCGTCAATTGAAAGACGAGGAAGCGGCCAAACTGGTCAACGAGGAAGAAATCAAAACCCGCGCCATCGAAGTGACTGAGCAAACCGGTATCGTCTTTATTGACGAGATCGACAAGGTAACCGAGCGTGGTGGCGAAGGCGGTGGCAGCCAGGGCGGTGTGTCCCGCGAAGGCGTGCAACGTGATTTACTGCCGTTGATTGAAGGTTCAACGGTGACAACCAAATATGGCAGCGTCAAAACAGACCATATTCTGTTTATTGCTTCCGGTGCTTTTCACCTGTCCAAACCTTCCGACCTGATTCCTGAGCTACAGGGTCGCCTGCCAATTCGTGTGGAACTGGATGCACTGACCGCACAGGACTTCGAGCGCATCCTGACCGAACCTCGCGCATCGCTGACTGAGCAATACCGGTCACTGCTTGCGACTGAAGGATTGAGTGTCAACTTTACCGAAGACGGCATTCGTCGCCTGGCCGAAACAGCCTGGGAAGTTAACGAGCGCACCGAAAACATCGGTGCCCGACGCCTGCATACCATCATGGAACGCTTGCTTGAGGAAGTCTCTTTCAGTGCTGCGGATCTTTCTGTTGGCGATGACAAGACACTGGCTATCGATGCCACATATGTCGACAAGCAATTGAGCGACCTGGCTGGCAACGAAGATCTCAGCCGGTTTATTCTCTGATGACAGTGCCGTCTGACATCCGGCTGCGGCGCCGCACTGCGGTGCTGGAGCTGGATTACGCTGACGGCACTCACTTTCAGCTACCAGCCGAATTACTCCGTGTCCATGCCCCGTCAGCCGATGTGCAGGGACACGGCAACAGCCCGGGTGAACTGGTCAGCGGCAAACGCCATGTCACCATTGATGACATACAGCCTGTTGGCCACTACGCCATTCAGCTGTTCTTCAGCGACGGACATCATTCCGGTATTTATCACTGGGAATACCTGCACTCGCTTGGCGAAAACCAGCAGCAGCTTTGGCAACAGTATCTTGAGCGCTTAAAGAACGCCGGCAAAAACCGTGATGATGACACAGTCGAATTGCGCAATGCCGTGCAAGTCATTAACATTGTGGATCCCCACAACAGGGATCAGAGATGAGAGAAGAAACCCCGACAGCTATCAATACCAATGCCGACAAAAACGGCGAAACCACCCACTTTGGCTATGAAACTGTGCCCAAGGGTGAGAAAGCCGAGCGTGTAGGCCAGGTATTTCATTCCGTAGCCAAACGCTATGACCTGATGAATGACCTGATTTCTATGGGCTCTCACCGGATTATCAAACAGTTCACCGTCGAATTAAGCGGCGTACGCCGAGGCCAACAAGTATTGGACCTGGCTGGTGGTACCGGTGACTTCAGCATGAAGTTTGCCAAACTGGTAGGTGATGAAGGGCATGTTGTGCTCGCCGACATTAACGCTTCCATGCTGGATGTGGGGCGCGACCGCCTGCTCGACAAAGGCATATCCGGCAACGTAAATATTTCCCAGGTTAATGCCGAATGCCTGCCCTTTGCCGACAATTCCTTTGATTGCATCTGCATTGCCTACGGCCTGCGTAATGTCACTGACAAAGAACAGGCATTACGTTCCATGTATCGGGTATTGAAGCCAGGTGGCAGAGCCCTGGTGCTTGAGTTTTCCAAACCTGTGAACCCGTTGCTGGGCAAGGCCTATGACGCCTGGTCAAGGCTATGGCCTGTCGCTGGCAAAGCCGTGACCGGCGATGCCGACAGCTACCAATACCTGGTTGAGTCCATCCGCATGCACCCTGACCAGGCAACACTACAGGAAATGATGGAAGAGGCCGGTTTTGCTGACTGCCGCTATCACAACCTGATTGGCGGCATCAGTGCTATCCATGTTGGCTTTAAACGTTAACCCATGGGTTTGCTGAGCTTCACATTATTACGTCCCATTAACTTACTGCTGGCACAGTTTTTATCCCGTGACCCGGCCATCATTCAGAAGCTGCACAATGCCTGCGGTGACTATACCCTGCAGCTGGAGGTGCATAACACGTCGACGGTTGCACTATCCCTTGACGCTGATCGATTGCAGATTCTGAGTCATAAACCCGATTCAGCCGATACCGTTCTTTCCGGCAACGTAACAGCACTGCTGGGCCTGCTGTTTCATCCGGAGCCGGCATCAGCCTTGTACGACCCGGGGCTGGATGTGCGCGGCGATGTGCATCGCTTGCACGCATTCTACGGCGTACTGCGCCAACTCGACCTGGACTGGCGTGACTTTTTCGATCATCCGGCTGTCGAAGCCCTGAGTATAGTCTCTGCACCTTTCAGCCAGGGGCTGAAACAGGTGCAACGTCATGGCCCTGCCAACATGCGTGAATATTTCCGGGACGAATCCGGTCTTTTTCCGGCACGCGATGCATTCCGGCAACAACAGGAACAACTGACAGCCTTGCGGTTGCGGCTGGATCGACTGGAAGCCAGAACTCAACACATGCTCCACAAACATGTGACAAATTGACGCAGAGACTTGTTTTAACAAGTAATATATCGATAATCAGAGTCACATAACGTCATATCACAGCAATGCTGCGACCCGTCATGCGATTAAGCCGGGATTCAGTCCCGGGCATGCACAATGACAACTATGCAAGATCGGCCATACAGGCGGATCACCGGGAGAGTTTGCAATGAATAGCTTTGCAATAAAGAGGTTAGCAATGAAAAAGACGGATGGAATCTCCATGGCCACAGCGGCCGCCGCCCTGATGATGGCTGGGCATGCTGGCGCAGGCATTGATGTCAGCAACAACAATGCCGAAGAACCCGTCAAAATCAGCGTTTGTCAGGATTTGCATGGTGCAGGTCAAAGCGCCTGTAACGGCGTTGGCAACGCTGCAGGCGCCGGGCAAAACACCGATGGTAGCGGCTTTGTTGCTATTTCCAGCGGTAACGATGCTTTTTCAGCGGCACTGTGTCAATTCGCTGGTGGTACAGAAGCCACTGCAGCCACGGCACCAGCAGAAGCCAGCCTTGCAGGTGATGCGGTCAAAGTCACCTACTGTAATGACGTGTTCACCTGTGCGGGCCTAAGTGCCTGTAAAGGCAATGACAATCCGAATGGTGCTGGACAGAATACCTGCCACGGTATCGGATTTGTTGGCATTTACAGTGGCGAAAAAGCCCTGTCTGACCAGCTTTGTGAAAAGCTTGGCGGTACAGTTCTGTCCTCACTGTAATCTCAAGGCAGCCAGCCTGGCCAGTTACCCCTGACCAGGCTCATGCCTGGCGTTTTTGACGCAACTCCCTTCTCTATTGAGCATTCACATGCTGGGTTTCGGACTTGGGCTGCGCAGCCCGCATTATGATCAGGTACTCAATCAGCAGCCCACTGAAGTGGACTGGTTTGAGGCTGTCTCTTATACACATCTCCGAGCCCACGAGACGTAGAGGAATCT
>OJHY01000330.1_pt1 | contig 13385 bp, 13 predicted proteins | sample 1595301 | NCBI WGS metagenome assembly OJHY01 (sample SAMN05416880, study PRJEB24817) | seawater metagenome | isolation source: Sea water | place: Canada:Atlantic | collected 2013-11 | reverse complement strand
ATCTACACGTAAGGAGTCGTCGGCAGCGTCAGATGTGTATAAGAGACAGATATGGTAGATAAATTAATGAAATCAGTAAATAAATTAATCCTGGAACAATATGCACAAAAATCATATTTAATACTCCTAATGAAGCAAATACAACAAAAAGAATCCAATTGAATATATTCCAATTTTCCGAATTGTTTTTCATAAAATCGATAATTATAATATTTATTGTTTGCCTACAAATTGCTGGTAACGGTTAGTATATGAGGCGTTGTGCATTTAAAAGCACTTCTCTTTCGGTTTATCTTTATCTTTATTTAAAAACACTAACTTTGATTTAATTACTTATTAACCAATGATTTATATGCATTGTTAGCCTTTCGTTATATTCTTGTAATTCTCGATAATTATCATCTGAGATGTTAGTATTGCGAATTTAGAATGGTTAAACAAATTTTTATTCCTTGTCTTATATTTCCAATTCTTATATTTTCATTAGGACTATGTTGATTATTGTCCATATTTACCATAGGAATAATGATGGTGGGAACGTTTAATTTATTGATAACTGGTACAATAGGAACGGTGCCTCCCATTAATCTTATGACAATGGGCTCATTACCAAATTCTTTCATTAACGAGGCTCTTACTTTTTTACCAAAATTAGAATCAGGACTCGTCCTAAAAGCATTTATGCCAGGGTCTGAGTTAAATTTAACAATTTTGGGATGGCTTTGTCTTTCCTCGTTTGTAGGGTCTCTGTCGATAACATAATAGCCTTGTTTTGCTATATGGTTCTTGATCTTTTCCAATTGAATCTTTCCATCTGTTTCTGGAACGAGCCTGACATCGATGTCTGCCGTTGCATATTCAGGTATAACCGTTTTTAGACCATTTCCTTTCCAGGATGTTCCAATTTGTCGGACGTTTAACGAAGGATATTGCAACGCTTCTTGATAATTTTTACCAACTTTTTCTGAGGTATGAATACCCAATGACTTGTTCAGTTCAATAGAATCAAAAGGAACCGATTCTAAAAGCTCAAAAATTTCAGGATTTATTTCAATCCCTTTGTAGTAATCCTGTATCAAGACTTTACCGCTTTCATCTTTCATACTTGACAAAAGCTTTGCTAAACTAAAAACTGGGTTTGGCACATAATTCCCATAATGACCACTATGTTGTGGCAATTTGGATCCATATGTGGTAATAGAGCATGTTGCAATTCCTCTACATCCAAAAGTAACTGTTGGTTTATTAGAATTATGTGCGGGTCCATCCATCACAATAAAGAAATCTGATGCATATCGCCCTTTATATTTATCCAAAGTTGATAGTAGAGCAGTAGACCCATATTCTTCCTCTGGATCAAGGATTACTTTTACGTTGAATTTTGGGACACTATTGCTAATTTTAAGGATTTTGAGCGCAGACAGAAGCATTATGACTGGTGCTTTATCATCAGCCGCAGCCCGTCCAAAAATGCGCCATTCGTCATTAATATCGCCATCGAGTTTATTCCAATCTATAATCTTCCACAAACCACCTTTATCTTCACTTTTCAAGACTGGATGAAAAGGATGGTCCTGATTCCATGATTCAGGATTAATGGGTTGTCCATCAATATGAAAATAAAATAATACTGTCTTATAACTAGGGTCATATTCCTTTTCAGCAATTAAAATAGGAAGTGTATTTGTCTCGAGTAAGGTTGTCCTGAAATTTAAATCATCATATTGTTTAGCTACCCAGTTTATATTTTCAAGCATTAAATCCTTATTTTCAGGCAGATTCGGGATGCTTACCAACTCTTTATGAAGCAATAAGGTACTTTTAAGATTTTTATTGATTAAAACCTCATAATTAGATTGTCCGAAAATTATAAATGGAATAAAAATCAGAAAAAATATAAATGTTAATTTAATAATTGAATTTTTTTGTTTTGTTTGTTTCATATTTTATAAATTTTTAAAGGTAAAGTGAAATTTCATTGATGTGGTTTAAATTCACTTTAGTCAGGATGGGTCTTAATGAAGGCTAACGGTCAGTATATGAAGCGTTGCGAGGAACGAGCTATGATTTTATATACATTGTTAGCTGTTTTTATTTTCAAACGTTACTTTCATTATTTCCATTAACCATCCTTTCCTAGAACTTGTAATTTGAATCATGATTATCTGTTATTTTCTTGGCAATTTCATGTAAGTCTGTGTTAAAACCCGTTTCATAATCATGCGTAATTAAATCAACATTATATATGCTATTCAGCCAAACCAAACTTCCAGTCTCTACAATAATATTACCCTGATGTCCCTTTTGATCTGTGAAGAGTGTAGTGGCTTCTGGCCCAAACCAATCGATATTATCTAACAAGTCATTATCCTGTTTCATTTGTGCAAGTTCAAACGATGCCCAACCAGTGGGAATGGTGAATATTTTGGTATTTGGAAATTCAGCGCGCAATGGGTCTACCATCTCATTATGCACAATATCATTTACTACATAATCATAATACTCTTGAATCGTATTGTATCCGTTAACTTGAGCTAATGAATCCCAATCTGCAGGGAAATCAATTTGAGGTATCGCTATAAAGATAGTAATGTTTGGATTGCTTAGTAATGCATAGTTTATCCATGCTCGATGGCCTTCAATACGATCAGTAGGATTATCGAAATCATGCCCAGCAGTCATCCCGAAAATATCTATATCCCCTTGATCTAAAGCGGCCTTAATATTTAAATGTTCTTGAGTCAATGAATCATTCCAAAAATTAATTGGACGTCCATTATCACCACCTCTGGTAATTCTTGTGCTGATATGCTCAACAAATCCAGCATCGATAGCCAATTCATCCAATTTTTGCGCATAAGGTTTAAAGAAACTATTCCCAATAAGTAGCATATTGTGTCCTTGGGTCTCTAATGTTTCTTCAACAGTTTGGTCTTCTTTGTTGCACGATAGAAATACTATCATCAATGCAATTATCCATAAATTTTTTCTGGTCATAAGTTTGTACTTTTTAATTTTAGACTCAATTTTCTTAATTAGTTTAATTACAGCTAACGTTTGGGTAAACTGCGTTTTAATGCAGTTTAGGTTTTGTTAGCAAATGTTTAATTTAAGATTTCTTTTACTCTTAGCTGCAAATCAGGTATTACCTTTAGTTTAAACCAATCATTTTTGGCTTGCCAAATATTATTTCTTGGTGAAGGGTGAGGTAAGACAAAATAATTTGGATAATACTCTTTATAGTGACGTACAGTTTCTGTAAGATTTTTTTTAGTTTTTTCTTGGAGATAATAATCTTGAGCATATTTTCCCACCAATAAAATTAATTCCACTTCTTTCATTTGTGTTATGAGTGAATTATGCCAAAGTGGGGCACATTCTTTTCTTGGAGCTAAATCTCCTGATTTTCCTTTTCCAGGATAACAAAACCCCATAGGAACTAAAGCAACTTTTTGAGGGTCATAAAAAGTCGTTTTGTTAACATCCATCCATTTTCTTAAATTTTCTCCACTCTTATCATCCCATGGGATACCACTTTCATGAACCACAGTTCCTGGAGCTTGTCCAATAATAATTATCTTGCTTTTAAAACTTGCGGATAAAACGGGTCGGGGACCAAGTTCTAAATGAGGAACGCAAACGGTACATCTTGATATTTCCTGTAATAACTCCTTCACAAGTGATCTTTATATTTGCTAACGGTTGGTATAAGAGCAGTAGCGGATTTATACGCAATACCTTTCGGAAAGCAAGATACTTAATTAAATCAAAAAACGGTTTGAGATTACTCCCAAACCGCTATTGCTTTTATACATTGTTATAGCCAGTTATTCTGGTATCTACTCTAATATTTTATCGACAACTTCATAACCTGATAGTATAGCACTTTGTACAGAGCCGCGTATTATATAAAAACCATCAACAGGACTTATCCCCGATGAATTATATGTTTCTCCGGCAAAATAGACTTTATCATCAAGTGGAGCAATTAGATCAGCTGAAGCAGCTTGAAAATCAGACGTCCAAGTTCCTTGTGTATATGTTTGTTGACCCCAATCTTGATATATGTAAGAGCCCAAGTAATATTGAGATGCAAGTCCACTAAAATAACCATCTAACTCCTGAAGCACGGTGTCGACAATTGTATTTGGATCATTTAATAAATAATAGTTTTCAGCTGAAATACCAGTAGATAACAACCCTAAAACATGATCATTTGCTCCTTTTCCATATGCTACATCGTAATAAGTTTTTTCTCCACTACTTGTTTGACATGTAATGACATCTGGATAAAACTGATCAGAAAACTTCATAAACAACTTAAACCCTGGTAAAAACTCAACATCTTGTATAGCGGTAATTTTTTCTGAAGGCAAGGAAGGGATAAAAGTAATGGCATTCGATTTGAGTGCTCCAATTGAAACAGTTAAAATCACTTTATCTGCCTCATATTCTGTGCCATCTTCTGTTGTTAATATTACTTTATCCCCCGAATAATCTATAGTACTTACCTTAGAATTATAGATAATGTTTTGCTCAACATTTTGAGTAAAGTTTGCAACAATAAAATCATACCATGTGGTATTCTTAAATTTATATTCTGTGATATAATTTGCATAGTAATCTACCATATCTTGATTTGAAATTTGTGAAATAGTATTTCCGACTACCTCTTGCGCATTCATAGGCTGATATAAAATAGTTTCAACATTTGGTTCGCTTCCTGGTTGATTTATTAAATAATTTAGAATTGATTTATCTTCATGAATCCACTCAGCACCCAAATCGATAGGAAAATCTGCAAAGGTTTCATCTTTCTGGATTCTACCACCAAGCTTATTAGTTGCTTCTAATATTTGATAGCTAATGCCTTCCTCTTCTAGTTTTTTTGCAGCAGCTAATCCAGAGGCGCCTGCACCCACTATAATCACATCACCTTGAAACCCAATCTCCGTGTTTTCATAGATGTTTGGAGTTTCTTCTTTTTTACAAGCCACAACTGACAATGCAATTATTATAAATAAGAAAGAAGTGAGGAATGTTAATACTATGTGTTTTTTCATGCGGATTTTTTTATAGACTTATTAACCACAATATTAGTTGATAAAAATCAGGATTCATTTGACATATGTCACAAAATCTAGGTTATGCTCTTATTCGACTCAAGGTTTCTCTACTAATCCCTAAAAAGGAAGCTATATCGGTTAGCGAGACTCTTTGTAATATTTCAGGCGTGGTTTCAAAAAGTGCGTTATAGCGCTCTTCGCTGGACATGAACTGTAACTGATAAAGTCTTTCTTCAATGCATAACGTATGCTCTATAACAAGATCATTGAGTAAGTGAATAACAGATAAACTTGTACGCGAAAGTTCTTTTATTTTTTCAATTTCAAATCTGATCAATTCAGAACCTTCCAATAATTCAACGGTTTCCTTGGATGGCAAACCTTCATATGTGGTCATTGTTCCTATCGCTTCATTTTCGAATGCAAACCACATACAAACCTCTCTTGATTCTTTTGAATAGTAAGATTTGACCCCTCCATTTAAGATTAAGTAGAAATAACCATGTCTCTTGCCTTCCAAAATCAATTTTGTACCCTTGGTAGATTTCACATATGAAGAATGTTTCATAAAGGCATGCAGCGACTCTTCCTCTAGATTAGGGAAGAATGATTTCAATTTTACTTTAAGCTTTGACTTATCCATTCTACTAAAATTGTCTATAACGTGATTGTGTATGATCTCGTTGCGTTGTTTAAGCACTAAAGTTAGCAAATAAAACATAGATAGAAAGTCCGCTAGGACTTTCGCAAGAAGACACTAACTAGCAATGAATTATACACGGTGTTGCCAGTAGTTTTTATTTCTTAAAACTATTAATTACTTTCTTTATAAATCCCGAAATCATATTGATGTCTTTTTTTATTGAATCTCTTTCAAATTGACTTACGTTATCTCTTTTGGTTGTCGTCCAATTTGCTTTTAAGGCGGCTACATCTGAATTGATTGAATCTTTCTCGAATTGACTTACTTTACTTTTAAATTCATTTACGAGCTGTGATATCTGAATATTAATTTTTTCGGATTGAGGTTGGTCATTCCAAGTATCTTTAATGTCTTGCCAAATATTCTTCTGTCCGTTATTCCACATAATGTTATATTTTATCAGTTATACAATCCAAAAGTATTTTTTTAATTCGTTTCATTTTTACTGCAATATGATTTTCTGTTAATCCGGTTACTTCAGCTATCTGTTTGTACTTTAATTCCTCTAAATAAAGGATAATGATTGATTTATTTTCATAGTTTAATTTTGAAATGCAGGAAGTCAAAGCATTATACTTTTCTTGTTTATTATTCGCAATAGGATTTTCGATAGGAACGAATTGAATAGATTCTAATTGAAGTGTCTTGTTATAGGTTTTCTCTGATTTTTGTTTTGAACGAAGACACACATTAAGTGTAATTCTGTAAATCCAAGTTTCAACACTCGAATTACCTTTAAAAGTTGGAAGAGATTTCCAAATTGCAAAAATTACTTCTTGGAAAAGGTCTTGAGGTTCTAAAGGTGAAACTGCGTAGATTTTACAAATTCTGTAAATCTTTTCTTTATTATTCTCAAGTAGCTGTTCATATGTTTCTGTCATTGGTTTTTTAACTTTCATTATTACTCTCTACTTAATTAGTGACAAGAGTTCTCGAAATATGACAGAATTTTCAAATTATTTACAGATTTTCTTAAATTACTGCCAACGGTTTTGTATATGATTAGTGACCTCTACGGCGTGCTTGTCGGCTGTGAACGTCGGACGCATCGGCAAAGCCGCTTGTTCGGAACTATCCGAAACACCAAGTTAAGAATTTTATCGAGATCGTCTTCTTATTCACTGTCATAAGACATTAATTATATACGTTGTTAGCCTTTCGTTATTTATTGTTACTGTTGATAAATATACAATAGAGGATTTTAAAAATTGGCGTTTTTTATATTGTTTTAATTTAACTATCTTTAAAGCAGATAGTTATAGCTAATTTAATGAATGATTGGCTTTAGAATTTGGCTGCCTCAAACTATTACTTTTTTTATATTTATTCTAAATTAACTAATAATTTACTTATTATGAATTATATACGATCCTCTGCTTGTTTTGTTTTAATCGTTGCTAATGTTTTTTCGCAGTCACCCCAAGTAATTGAGACAAGTCCCGTTTCTCAATCTTTGATAATGGCTCCGAGCGATCCAATCCTTATCACCTTCGATCAACCTCTCAATGAGGCAACGATTACACCTAATACGTTTCAGGTTTACGGGCGATGGTCGGGTCCCATGGATGGCATTTATAGTTTTACAGCTAACTCAACTGTAGTCAAATTTACACCTATTAGAGACTTTTTCTATGGTGAATTGATTAGAGTAGGATTATCAAGCGGTGTTCAGAATATGGCAGGTATGCCACTTACAAATGGATATGGCTTCAGCTATTGGACAAAATCATTACCAGCTTCACTCGATCTAGAGCTCGTAGGGCAGATCAATATGAGAGAGCCAGGGGAAGGTCATATAACATGCTATGGGGCCTATGCCGGTGATGTCAATGATGATGAATTTTCTGACCTGGTAGTCATTACCGAAGATTCAGACGACATACGCGTATTACTCAGTGATGGTTCTAATAATTATGAACCATTTATAATTTTTGAATTACCGCCAGGCCAAGGACCCAGCACGAATGCAGGAGCTGATTTTAATCATGATGGTTTGATTGATATAGCCATAGGTAGTACATATGGAGATCAAGTGAACGTACTGTTTGGAGATGCCACAACTATTTTTGGAAGTGAATTCAACTATCAAACCGGTGAAGGGGTTCGGGGGCTAACTGTTGCTGACTTCAACGGGGATGGCTGGGAGGATATCGCTACAGCCAACCGTTACGCTAGTACGATATCTATTCTCATGAATGATGGAACAGGACTTTTTGAGCCGGCGATAAATATCGATTCGGGGTTTGCTGGTGAAACTTCCATAGCTGCAACAGATCTCAATGGTGATGGCTATGTAGATCTGCTCGTTGCAACTCATGATAGTAATAATGTGGTGAGTTTATTGAACGATGGAACTGGAAACTTTACGGTATTCGATTCGGTCTCTGTGGGTACTGGTCCTTGGAAGATGGCAATTGGAGATGTAAATGGTGATGGTTTTGTGGATATTGCGATTGCAAACAGGTTTACCGACGACATTTCAATAGTCAGGACGGATGGTTCGGGTGGACTGCAATTTGACGCACAATATATTGTTGGTGATTTCCCAGTAGCCATCGATCTGGGTGATATTGACGGAGATGGTGATCTGGACTTTATTTCTAGTAATGTAAGTGAATCCAATTATGTGCTAATGGAAAATGACGGCTCAGGGTTTTTTGTGAATCCAAGAATTTATCCTACTGTGCCTCAAGGGATGGCTGCATGCGCCACAATCCACGATCGAAATAATGACGGAGCCATGGACATTTCTATGATTGATGAGTCGGAGGATGTTGTTTTATTGTATGGTAATACCGTTAATCTTGGCAATGATGAACAAGTAGCAGATATGGACTTGGTACTTTATCCAAATCCGTTTAACAATAACATTTATGTGGGCGGCTCCATTATGGGTCCAGTAAAATTGGTATTGTATGACATTCAAGGTAGGCAAATACTAACTCAATACATGGGAACAGCGAAACAATTTTATATAGGTGAAATTGGATTATCGGAGGGTATCTACATTGCCGAACTATACCACAATGGTAATTCTCAAAACATCAAGATGTATAAAATACCTCAAAATTGATTGCATATTCATTAAAATTTATTCAGATTCATATATACTGAATTTATTTTCAATCAACATTATTCGAAAGAATTTAATACTAGTTTGTTGGTTCATTATAATGAAGGCTAACGTTTAGTATATAGCAAGTAGGGCAGTAGAAAGCGATAAACTTTCGAGCTTGCACTTAGCCAAAGCGTTGTGTTTTTTTTTTAATTTATTCATACTTAAAAGCTAAATCAACGATTTGGCGGTGTAGGTAAATAGCTCTGAACTTCCATAAAACATCGAACGCCCTATTTGCTATATACCGTGTTAGCAGTATTTTATTTTTAAATCAGTTTCATTTCTTTTAATGAAAAGGTAAATTCTTTATTATTTCTTAGAATGGTAATGCTAATTTCTTCTTTATCTTTTAAAAGTCCATTTTCAACTATTTCACACCATTGTTCAGGGATTAATTCTTTATAATTGGTTCCATCCATACTTAAAATTTGGTCACCAACTTTTAAGTCTTCCATATTTTCATAAATCTCACTTACTGTTAATTTACTCTCTTGATTCGAAAAAGAGAAACCGAAAGAAGATAAAGTTGAATTATTATATTCTGTTTGATTGATCAAAATAATTTCTTTGGTAAACCAATTTATTATTAGGTCATAATTTTTAAATAACTCAGTACCAATAGTTGAAGCTGATTCAGAGGTAAATTGGACAATGGTGCTATCAAGTGAGATGTCTCCAAATGAAATAGAGGGAACTTTGAGATAGAAGGTACTATCTGCTTTACCGAGTCCGTAAAGTCCTGAAGTTGAATTACCAAAACTATATGTTTGTGGAATCGAGGGATTATTTTTCATTAATCTATCAAAAGTTTTTCGCGATAATGAAATATCCCCATTTGAACCTAAGTCAACGGTAACGTTCTTTTCTGTTATATTATTTAATAGGATATCTATAATTGGCGTTCCTGTAAGTTCTGTAAAAAAAGGTATTTTATTAGTTGATTTTGGAATATTTAAGGATTCGATTGAATTGGTTATTGTGATTATTTGATTTTGGTAATCGAATTTCCAAATTGCTTTCCTCATTAGGTTTGATCCAATAAAACCGTCTATTTTTAAACAGCCAACCCCCTGTGATTGATTTAAATCGGCTATAACGGCTCCAATATTCAAAAAGTTAATATCACTGATACTTAACTTTTCAATTGTAGTGAGGCCCAAGTTATAATCTTCACCTTGACTATCTCCTACTTTTTGTTCAGTAATATTGCTTAAATCTAACTTTTTGGCTAATTCTTTAGAAATAACACTAGGAGCTCCGGTATCAAGAACAAAATCATATTCTTTTCCAGCAATATCTACTTTCAAAATAATCAGACCTAAACGATATTCAAAAGGGATTTTAACATTAAATTCTTTTTGTTCAACTTCTCCACTTTTCATTAATTTAATTGTCTTTATTGTACTGCAACCTGTTAGCAGAAGAAGTGTTGTTAAAGTGGATAATAATATTTTTTTCATTGTTCTTAATTTTATTATTTACTGTATGACGATTGTTTCATACTATTTGTTACAGCATTCTTGAATTACTGCTAACGTCTCTTGTATGATGCGTTTGTATCCCGCAGGGTACATATGCATTATACAAATTGTTAGCGGTAGTACTTTTTATTCCAATTGTTTTAATATCCATTTTAGACAATCATTAGAATCCATTACGCTCCAAGAGTGAGGATGCTTCGTTCCATCAAGTCTTACTCCTTTGTCATATGTTACTACAATTTCAGCGTCTTTATTACCTTGTAATTGTAATAGGTTTATCATTGCAGAAATATCAATACAATTTAAATCATATAAATCTCTTTGCCTATTTTTCATTTGCCATTCTATACCCGGTTCAGTATAAATTCTTACTGGTGTATTTATTAAATATTTTGCATTTCCACCATCTTTTTCAGTGCGAGAATAAATTGAACCTTTTACATATTCTTTAGGTACTTCCTCTGGAGTCCCACCATATTTTTTTACAAATCCATCCATCAACCACTTGCCTTCATTTACCGCAACTTGAGAAAAATTCCTTTCTACATCTCGCCTACTTTGATAATATAAATGAGCATAATCAAGAGGAGGGTCAATAGCAAATATTGCTTTTGGTATAATAAAAGTGTTGTGTCTTCCTTTATTTGCGGTTTCCGCATAGGTCAATGATAGCATTCCTCCACCAGAAAGACCTCCAAGAATAAATTTATCTTTTGGGACTTTATGTTTTTCGGTTAATTGTTTAAAAATCACATCAAGTAATTTCAGCTCTTCAGTATCATTATTTATTGCAGGAAAAATAACAATCATATTTTTTTCAACAGCAAGTTTATGTAATGTAATTTGTTTCATTACATCCGAAGGGTTTTCACCACCTCCATTAATGATTACTAATACACCGATTGGCTTACCTTTAGGTATAAATTTCAGATAATAATTATCAGAATCAGAAAGAATAACTTTTTCAGCTTCTTGTCCAAAAATAAAATTAGATATCAGAATAAGAATTAATGTTTGAATAAATTGTTTGGATTTCATTTAATAATTTTTGAAATTTTGTGTTTATTACCGCTAACGTTTAGTATATGGCAAGTAGGGCAGTAGAAAGCGATAAACTTTCAATTTTGCTCTGAGCCAAAGGGTTGTATTTTGTTTTTAATTTATTCATACTTAAAGGCCAAATCAACGATTTGGCGGTGTTTGCAAATAGCACTAAACTTTCGTAAACTGCCAAACGCTCTATTTGCTATATACAGTGTTGCCCATATGTTTTTTCTTCAATTTCAAATCTGGTCAAATCTTGAACCACTCTTTTTGCTCCTCCTTGTATTAATAACTCTCTGTTTTTTTCTCCTACACCTATAAATTCTAACTTTAGATTATTAGCTGTCAATAAATCCCATAGGCCATCACCGACTGAAATTATTCTTTCGAACTTCTCAACGTTATAGTTTTTACAAGAACTCTTAATGGCTGCTTCTACAATGTTTTCTCTACTATAGATTTGATCTGATGCTACTAATTGCCACTCTTCAAATTTTAGTCCTATTGAGTTTAGTTTATGTTCTGCAGGTTTTCGTAAGGATCCAGTTGCATAACAAACTCCGAATTCTGATTCTTTTTGAAGTTTCTCCACTAGGTCTTTTGCACCTTCAATCTCTTTGAAATTGACAAGATTTATTCTTTGAGTTAAGCCATTTTTAAATTTTTGTATTTTATCTTTTGTAAAGGGCTTATTTTGATTTTCTTCATAAATTTCTTTCGCAATGAAACTATCTGTATGGTGCTTAAAAGACTTGAAGTCAGAGTTGATTTTATTCACTCCAATTTCTAATAATGTCTCTGTGAAAGCTTTTTGATGCTGTATTACACTATCAGTTAGTGTTCCGTCAATATCAAATACTATTAATGATTTCTTTTTCAATGCGTCTTTATAATTATGGGTAACGGTCTCGTATAAGAATAGTAAGGGATTAAAAGGCACTCACTTTCGGTTTTAGCACATAGCCAAATTTACAATTTTACCGTTAATTTTTTTTTAACCGTCAAATTGAAAATTTGGAGGACTTTGTTAATATGTACCAACTTTGGGTTTGGTACTAAAACCCTTATTATTTTTATACATTGTTACCATTAGTTACTTTTCAATTTCTATCCAAAAGCATAGTCCATATTTTTTAAACTTTTCCCATTTGTCCATACTAATTAATCTTCTAAAAATTACTGAGCTTCTATCTTGGTAAGCAGAAAATAAAAACTCAGGATTGTCAATTTCACCCTTATCCAATTTAATTAATTCTATACTTACAACAAAGTCAGAATTTATTTTTAAATCGGCATCATTTAAATCAATGGTCAGAATTCCAGTTTGACCTTGATTGATAATAAATATAGTATTTGAACCAATTTTCTTAGCAGGTTTATTCGATTTCACATTATAAAAATTCAATCTAAACGTAAGACTTTCAAAACTGTTTTTTAGTACATTTAGACTGAATGATTTAACCTTGCAATTTTCCGTATTTCTAATTAGAGTTCCTCCTTCACCACCTAATCCTTTTGCTTTGAAGTAGCCCTTAACAGAATTTTTTGAATTTTTTCTTCCTATTAAATATGGTTTCGTTCCGGATACGATTACTTCTTCTAATTGGTTTGTCTTTTGAGTTAAGAGACAAATATTCGAATCGTTAATTAAGTCTTTAATCTGGACTTGATGAAACTCATAATTAATATGCGAAAAACTTAATATACTTTCCATATACTCTTCATCAATGAGAATTTCAAATTCCCCTTTTTCATTGGATACAGTTCCAACTGATTTTTCGAATATTCCAATGTTTACATAAGGAATTATTTTATTTGTGTTTTTATCTTTTATTACTCCCTTTATTTGAAAAGGCTGTGAAAAGGCTAAGCAAGGAAGTAAAACGATGATGGATAGTAGTCTTTTCATAATTAATGGTAACGTTTAGTATATGGCAAGTAGGGCAGTAGAAAGCGATAAACTTTCAATTTTG